>Ga0265297_10001335_pt1 | contig 58977 bp, 77 predicted proteins | sample Munlanlwell13791_FD_192502 | JGI IMG/M metagenome (GOLD analysis project Ga0265297, IMG submission 192502) | Leachate microbial communities from a municipal landfill in Southern Ontario, Canada - Leachate well 137-91 | ecosystem: Engineered > Solid waste > Landfill > Unclassified | place... | reverse complement strand
GATGTTGTTGATCTGCTCGCCCCGCCACGTGGAGAAATAGACTTTACTCACTACCGAATCCTTATTTTCTGACCACAATGGTCCAATCGGCCTCATTGAACTTGAGTGAGTTCATTAGCTCACACCCGAGTTCTTTGACCAAATCAGCCGATTTTTGGATTGGAGAAAAATCCCCTATCTCAAACAAAAATATACTCACCTCGCCGCTTTGCGCTTCCGTTTTTAAAATGGAACTCATGCGGTCGTAAAATTCACCTTTCAGGTGACGTAAATCGTAACGTTTCACTGCATGCTCCTTTTAGCGGTCTACTTCACCGAAGACGATATTGGTCGTCCCGATGATCGATACAACGTCGGGGATATAATGTCCCGGCAATAAGTCAGTCAAAATTCCGGTGTGCCAAAATGACGGTGCACGAAGTTTTAGACGGTACGGATACGCTCCCCCTTGAGAGTTGATGTAAAATCCTAACTCTCCCTTAGGGGATTCGGTCGCGGCATACACTTCCCCTACCGGCGGACGCATCCCCTGTGTCACAAGGACAAAATGCTGCATCAACGAGTAGTTTTGGGTCATGATGTCGATTTTCGGTGCTGAAATGTATTGCGGCGCATGCGCCATCAATGCAGGCTCGGTCCCCTCATACATATCGAGAACCTGGTAAAGGATTTTTGCCGACTCACGCATTTCCGCCATGTAAAGTTTATAACGAGCGTAGTTGTCCCCTTTGTCCGAAACCGGAACATTAAACTCGACTTCGTCGTAGAGTTCATACGGCTCTTCTTTACGGATATCCCACTCGACACCCGAAGCACGAAGCATGATTCCCGAACATCCCCAACTGAGTGCCATCTCTTTTGAAATAACCCCGACATTTTCCATACGCATTTTCCAGATACGGTTGGTATCCAAAAGATCTTCGTAATCTTTAATATTTTCCGGCAATTTATCCAAAAATTTACGTAAATCAGGGATAAAGTTATCCGGAAGATCGAGCGGTACCCCGCCAATACGAACTGCCGCATGGGTCAGACGTGCACCGCAATAGTCCTCGATCAAGTCCATCAGATATTCGCGCTCACGGAAAGCGAACAAGAATACCGTCATTGCCCCGATGTCGAGTGCCGTTGTCGCAAGCCAGAACAAGTGCGACATAAGACGGTTCGTCTCAAGGAGCATCATACGGATCACTTTAGCACGGCGCGGTACTTCGAGTCCGATAAGACGCTCTACCGCAAGGGCAAATCCGTAGTTATTTGAACTAGATGCGATATAGTCCATACGGTCGGTGGTCGGCATGAACTCGTTGTAGATCATGTTCTCTGCCATCTTCTCCATACCGCGGTGAAGGTATCCGATATCCGGATGGGCTTTGGTGATCTGTTCTTGCTGCAAATGAAGCATCAAGCGAAGCTGTCCGTGTGCAGAGGGGTGTTGAGGCCCAAAGTTTAGGATCAGTTCATTGTCATCACGATCAAAGGTAATGTTTTCGAAAAACGGTCTAAGTCTATTGGATTGTTGCATGGTTGCCCTTATCGATCGCGATCAGAGATCACGACGCTTTTTTCTGCGTCAAATTTTTCAATCATGAAGACACCTTCAGCCTCTTGATAGACAAGAGGGGTATCCGGTTCACCTTGGCTGATATCTGCACCGCGAGGTACTTCGTGCCCAAGACGGGCAAAACGTTCGGTGTCGTAACGGTCAACACGGGCGCTGTCACGAATTTCAGGCCCGATAATCTCGCGCGCTTCTTTGCCGAAGATTTTGTCCACTTCGTACCATTGGGCGAATTCATCTCCTTGAAGCGGATACGTTTTACGCAACGGGAATCCTTCCCAATCATCCGGCATCAAAATACGTCTCATGTACGGGTGATTGTTGATCACGATACCAAACATATCGTACATCTCTCGCTCAGACCAATCCGCAGAGCGGAAAAGCTTCTCTACGCTTTGAATCGACTCTTTTTCGCTGATTTTACATTTGATACGGAGACGTTTGCGTTTGGACATGCTCAACATTTGGTAAAAAATTTCAAATTTACCTTCCGTTGCCAACCAATCAATCGCGCTCAGTTCGGAAAGCTGATTGTAGTCGCACACATTTTTGAGCAATTCGATCACACCAAAGTTATCCTTCGCGTGAATAACAACCACCATTTGATCTTTTTGAATATAAGCATCCAACACATCAAAGTATCCTTTGAGCATTTCCAAATCGGCTGCAAATACGGCGTCTTCGCTCACATCACTTTTCGCGACTTGCGGAGCAACCCAATAGCGATCGGTATAATAGGGTTTTTTCTGTACATCGTCTTTAGGCGTATAGGCTCTCATTACATCAACCTTTTTGGTTTTTGGGCACGGGATGCGCTCTCACGGCGAATCTTTTGCTGAAGAAGCATTACCGCATACTGAAGCGTTTCAGGGCGAGGTGCACACCCAGGGAGATAAAGATCCACCGGAATCACACGATCCACCCCTTGAACCGTAGCATAGGTATTGAACATACCGCCGGTGTTTGCACATGAACCCATAGAGATAACCCATTTAGGCTCAGTCATTTGATCGTACAAACGACGGATAAACTCGGCATGTTTTTTCGTCAATGTCCCCGCAACAACCATAAGCTCTGCTTGACGCGGAGAAGCACGAAAGATCGTACCGAAACGGTCGAAGTCATATCGCGATGCTCCGGAAGCCATCATTTCGATACCGCAGCACGCCAATCCGTACGTGAGGGCCCAAAGAGAATTCGATCGACCCCAGTTGACTACTTTATCTATTGTTGTCAATGCGACGGGGAGCCCGCCATCTTTGAGATAATTTACTTGATGCTGTGCCATTCGAGAGCTCCTTTCTTCCACGCGTAAACAAAACCGATTGCTAAAAGCAAGATGAACATCATCATCTCAACAAAACCAAACCAACCAAGCAGTTTAAAATCGATTGCCCATGGAAACATAAAAACGATCTCCACATCAAAAAGCAAAAATAACAGTGCGAACAGATAAAACTGCGTCGAAATACGGTTCGGTTGTTTCGTCACTTCCGGTCCACATTCGTAGACCGTCAATTTTAGCTTTTCCGTGTCTTTGGCCGCTAATGCGCGGCTGGCTAAGCGTGCAATTACCGTCGTAGCATAAAACGCTCCGAAAGTTAGCACAAACAGTACAAATACCCCAAAATAAGGATTCGCTGCGTTGTAATGCTCCATATTTCTGACCTTTTCGTGGTTGATGGCATATACCGAAACAAGGGTTGCTTGCCTCTGTATACGGATTTACGTAAAAACAGTTATTGCACTATAACAAAAAGAGAATTAAAGCAAACCCTTAATCGTTAATCAATCATTTGTCTTTTTTAGCTACTGTCACTATAGGAAACACCGTACTATTGGGTTTTGGAGGTAAATGTTAAATTTTGTAACATATTGCAGTAGTGATAGAAAATAAATGTAACTATAAGGGACATCTAGGGAGTCTAAATTATATCAGACCCCATCAATCAAACGCTCTAATTCTCTGCTAGTGTTTCTCCTGCAGCATATTATCCAACGTGGTAAAGACTCCATCACTAGCCCGTTCCATCTCTTGAAATGCCTGCCGTAATCGCTCGGACTCCATATGTTCAGTCTTCATCAAATCAAAAATCTTATGGGTTGTATTATGGACAATGGAGTGTGGTGCTTCAAGCGATCCATAACTCGGTGTCTTTTTAAAATATTCAGACCCTTCCCCCTCATAATACCATTTACCGAGGCGACAGTTATGGTGATCCACAAATGCAAATTGCTCTTTTTGGGTAATGGCTGAAAGATAGGTATTGACTTTCCAAATGACATGATCGAGTTTTGCCAGACTCATAAATACCCGCTCTGCAGTATGGGCAGTACTGCCAAATGTCTCTCGCATCATCTGAGCATTTTGATCCATATTATCATTAAATTGCCCTATGGATTCATTGGACTCGGCAATTTGCACTTGCACTTGTTCAAATTTATCTCCAATGGTATTTACATCTTGTTTCATAGACTGTAAAGAGATATTGATCTCGCTGATTGCTTTATCGGTTCGATCCGCTAACTTTCGCACTTCATCGGCAACAACGGCAAATCCTCGTCCATGCTCTCCGGCACGGGCTGCTTCAATGGCGGCATTCAAGGCCAAAAGATTGGTTTGATCAGAGATATCTTTAATCAGCCCCAAGATACTGGCAACATCCTGTGCTCGCTGAGAGAGAGCTTGCACCGTTTCCATCGAATCGAGCGCCAAAGCGTTCAGCCCTTCCAGCGTATTGGAGATCCCAGAGGCTTTATGTCCAAGATCAACGATATTTTCAAGCAATGATGTCGATTTGGTTATATTCTCTTTGGAAGAGGAGACGGAAGTTGCCATATTCCCTTGGATATCAATCAGATTTTTTTTGATCTGTTCGTTTTGATAAGTCATGATTGCAGAGGTGTTTTCACATTGACGTTTATCGGTTTGATCGGCTAGAAGAGTCTCCTGTTCATACAGCCGCTCTGTTAATCTTCTGTTCTCTTCCAATACGGTTTCATACTCTTTTTTTAGGAGTACAAGTTCCTCTTTTAATACAGCATCATCGCTAAACCATCCCATTTTTATGCTCCATAGCTATTGTTTCTTTTGCCGATTATACTCCCTCTTGAGGCTAAAAACAACGGCTCGATTAAACTTTGGTAACATTGTGATAAAAATTTGACGATTAATTATTTAAAAATCCCACCGACTTTTCCCCTTCAAAGTTCCCTTGACGTTCTTTTTGAATTTCCGAGACAAAGTCACCAAGACGAAATGTCCCATCTTCTCGGGCAGCAACATGATAGGCAGTGTTTTTGACGATCAAATTTATCTGGCCCCCTGTAAGCGGATAGGAAGTAAGTTTTTCGAGATCAAATCCCTCTTCATAAGGAGCATTTACTGGAAGCATCATTTTCCATAACAAAGCACGTTGCGGTTGATTCGGTTTTTTGAATTCAATTTTATAGTTGAATCGACGTGAAAATGCCTGATCGATATTTTCGAGAAGATTCGTCGTCGCAATCAAAATCCCCTGAAACTTCTCGATCTGTTCCAAAAAGATATTTTGCATCTGATTATGCATCTGATCGGCGGAAGAACCGACTCCTGCAGAACGGGCGGAGAGAAACTGATCGGCTTCATTGAGCAAAAGAATCGGCTCCGTCTTGGTTTGCTTCGTCAAATCCGTATAGGTATCGAATATTTTGCGAACATTTTTCTCCGACTCTCCAACGTACATGGAGAGAATTTTGGAACAATCAAAACTCAGCACCTGCCGTTTCAACGAACGGGAAAGCGAATGGGCGGTAAGGGTTTTGCCGGTTCCCGGAGGACCGTAGAAAATGATCCGTGCATCCAATCCGGCTTTTTTATCCTTGACTCCCCACGCATGAAGGCGGGTGATCACTTCACGATCCAATTGGCGCATAAGGTTTTGCAACGTCTGCTCCGTAGCCGGATTAAGAACCACGTTCTCAAGCGATGTTGTAGGCTCAATCAACTCAAAAATTTCCTGCTCTTTGATGAGCATATCGAGTTTGAGTTTGCGTACTTTTTTCTTTTTTTGCGGATGCATAATCGACTGAAGGACCTCATCAACAATGTAAAAAGCGCGGCTTATACCGCCAAACGGATTAAGCATCTCCTCATAATCGATCACCTCTTCATTGATAAGACGGGAACCGTCTTCAAGAAGAGCGCGATTTTTGATCCGTTCGTAGTCATCAAAACTGATAAGATCGATAAGGGTATTCATCTCCCGCAGATTCCCCTCGGTTGCACTGTATTCTTCTTTGAGGAGAGCAAGGAAAATAACCTGTTCTTTAGGCTCTAGCTTTTTTTGTTTGAAAAAACGATCCAGTACAACATCCTGAGAGGTTTGAGCGATTCGCTCATCAATTCGCTTCTCCAGTAGATCAAGCTTATTTTGAATACGGTTAATTCCCAGTGAATGTTCGTTTCCGTGATGGCGGATAACACTCATCTTTTGATACAGCTCGATACGAAAGAACTGATCTTGCAGGTACTCCAAATGATCGGCGTAAGGTTTAATATCTGGAAGCGTCATTTCCAGTGATCCCTCTTCGAGGAGTTTCATAAAGACCGACGTAAGCGCGACCGGAGTGTTATAAAGTTCCAATTGTGACATATCGCTGATCTTGATCGGGGTGAATGAGTGATGGGTAATCCACCCCAATTCTAAAAGCGTTTTTACTTCCCCAAAATGGCTCAAATAGGAGTAATCATCCGCTCCATAAAGCTCTTGTAAAAGTTCAGCAACAATAACATCCTCTTGGGATTGTAAAAATTTACGCGTCAAGAGCTGCAATACTTTTGCTTCATCGACAGTACATTTCAGCTGAGAAAAAATATGCGATTTTTCAATGGTAGAATTTTCTAAAAAGTCGATTAAATGTTTCAATGAAGTCCTTGTTTGAGAATGCGTTTAAGCACTTTACCTGTGGCTGTTTTCGGTAATGATTCTACCACGGTTATGGTTTTAGGGATTTTAAATGCCGCTAAATGTTCTTTGAGCTGTAATTTAATAACGGCAGGGCTTGTATCTTCATACCCCTCCTCAAGTTCGACAAATGCAATCGGCACTTCTCCGCTATGAGGATCACTCTGCGCAATAACCGCCGCTAATTTGATCTGAGGAAGGAGCATCATCTGCTCTTCAATCTGTCGGGGATAGATATTAAGCCCTTTGGAAATAATCAAATCTTTGATCCGATCAACGATATAAATATACCCCTCTTCATCAACTTTTGCAATATCTCCGGTACGGAGCCACCCGTTTTGGATACATTCTCCAGTCGCTTCGGGGTTATTTAAATACCCTTGCATTACACAATCACCGCGTACAATCAGCTCACCCGATTCCCCTATAGGAAGTTCGACCATTTCATCATTCACGATCTTCACTTCATAACCGCTCAGCGCTAATCCGACGGAAAGAGTTTTTTGTTTTTCAAGCGGATTAATAGCTACAGCAGGGGAGCATTCGCTCAAGCCATATCCCTCTAACATCGTGGCACGTTTAAACGTTGAACGAAATCGGTTGAGCGTGTCTTCATTGAGCGCGGAACCACCCGAAACGAAAATGCGGATACGGTTGAACCACAAAAAATACCATGGCAATTTAGCACGGATTAAGGCACTGTAAATATCAGGAACTCCCATAAATACCGTTACCTGTTTTAGAAGTGTCTGCTTGATAATAGTATGAAACGGCAATATGGAGGGAACAATTACAAACGATGCACGGACAAAGAACGGTAATATCACCATAGTCGCAAAGGTAAATGAATGAAACATCGGCAAATAGACAATAAATCGATCCTTTTTGTTCAATTCAAATCGTTCGCGTGCCGCCACAAGATTGGAAAACAAATTGCGGTTACTGATCATTGCCCCCTTGGGATGCCCTGTTGTCCCCGACGTATAAAAGATAACCGCCGTATCATCGAGTTTAGCGAATGAAACAGGCATATGGGTATGCAAATGATCCGAAAGAATCTCCTCCAAAACCAAATGACGAGCATCTTCAACAGGGGCTTTGTCAATCCAAATGGTATGTTCGACCGAGGTAAGGTTATTCACCTCTTTGGCAAGTTTAGAACCGCTAATCAATACTTTCGCACCGCAATCCGCCAGAATATACCGATACTCTTCATTTTTCAGCATCGTGTTAATCGGCACCGTAACTGCACCCAATTTACTGATCGAAAAAACGCTCATCACAAACTCAATCCCGTTAGGGCAGATGAGCGCAATTTTGTCTCCCTTCCCCACACCGATAAGCTCTAATGCTCTCGCAAACCGATCTACTTTTGAAAGAAACTGCCGATAGGTATAACTCTCCTTCTCGATAAAAATAACTTTTTTGTTCGGCTGCTCACTCGCTACACTGGCGAGCATTTCATAGAAATTTTCAAACGGGTAACGGATCAAAAGCGATACTCGATTCCGGCCGTAACCAAATACGCCCTCGCATTGCTAAACGTACCATTTACAGGATTCGTTCCGCTAATTTGATGCACTTCTCGATCTTTTTTCATATCCACCAATCCCGCTAAACCAATATTCCACGATTTATTCAGTTGGTAACGTCCCCCGAGAGAGACAATAACGGCATCTGAATCAGGAAGTTCATATCCGAGTGTCGATTCCGGAACCGGGGTCTGATCATATGCCACCCCTGCCATCGCCGTCCATTTATCGACTTTTTGGGTTACTCCGAGACGATAAGTATTGGTGTCTTTCCAGTTTTTGCTGATAGGGGTACCAAACGCAACGGTCGCAGCATTAGGAGTTCCACTGTAATCAAAATCAAGATATTTGTACGCTGACCAATAGGTTCGTTCATAGAGTGCTTCAATGGTCGTGCCCGTATCAAAGGTATATGCAACAGCAAGGTTTAATGCCGCAGGCAGCGGAACCGTAACACTACCAGAACCGTAGTACAAACCGTTCACACCGTAAAGAGACGGAAGATAGCTTAACGTCGCATGTCCCTCTTGCGTCAAATTAACTTTAGACCGATAGGTAGCTGCCGCAGTAAGATTACTTATAGGTCGATAATTAAGAGCCAAGTTATATCCGAAATTGATCGAATCTCCTGACATATCTCTGGAAACTTGAGTAGCTCCCGTATTGCTTTTAACTACCCCCTCACTTCGAACGATTCGAAATCCGGCCCCAAAACTGACCGTATTGCTCAACGCTACCGCCATAGAGGGGTTGACTTCTATCGTTTGGAGCGTAAACTCTTCGGCACTTGATTTTGCCGGCTGTGCATCCCATCGTTTTGACAGTCCCCCCGGTGCAACGATACTTAATCCAAAACGAGCACCATTTTCCCCCAATTTTTTAGAGGTATAATAGAGTGTCGGAACAAAAAATGATTCGCTTTTTGAGTCAATATTCGTTGTCCCGCTCGTTGATGTGTAATTAATCTTTGAAAGCCCGATATAGGTCGCATCGACTTCCAACAATGCCGTATCGTCGTTATACACCATTGCCGCAGGATTGTAATACGCTGCGTCAGCTCCATGTGCAGCAGCCACATAGGCTGCACCAAGCGCCGTCGCATTGATTGAATTTTCAGGGATTGCATATCCCCCTGCCATAAGCATGGCTGAAGCAACAGCCGAAATCAAAATAATTCTCATCCTCTACTCCTGCATTGAATATAATAAAGCTATCTCCTGCGCCCAAATCGTCTCATCGATCGTTTCCAAAACGAGCGGGATATCATCCATGCGCGGGTCATTCATAATATAACCAAACGCATCAAAGCCGATTTTTCCTTTTCCGATTGAATCGTGTCGGTCAACATGACTCCCCAAATCAGGTTTGGAATCGTTGATATGCATCCCTTTGAGATAGTTAAACCCTACTATTCTATCAAACTCTCCCCAAGTTGCATCATACGCCTCTTTCGTTCGGATATCATATCCGGCCGTAAACATATGGCACGTATCAATACACACACCAACCCGTGATTTATTTTCGATACGCTCAATAATGGCTGCCAGATGCTCAAATTTCCATCCGAGATTGCTCCCCTGCCCTGCCGTATTTTCGATGGTGAGATTAACCCCTTCGACTCTCTTAATCGCTTCGTTCATGCTCATCGCGATCCGATCGATACACTCTTCTTCGGTGATTTCTTTGAGGTGGCTGCCGGGATGAAAATTCAACCGATCCAATCCCAATTGAGAACACCGATGCAACTCATCAATAAAAGCATCGAGCGATTTTTGCCGCTTCTCCTCTTCGGGATGCCCCAGATTGATCAAATACGAATCGTGCGGAAGAATGTGTTTAGGGAGGATTCCGCTTTTTGCGAGGTTCGCTTTAAAGAGTGCAATCGTCTCCTCTTCAAGAGGTTTTGCCGCCCACTGTTTTTGATTTTTGGTAAAGAGGGCAAATGCCCTCGCGCCGATCGCCATTGCGTTTAGGGGAGCGTTAAAAACACCGCCTGAAGCGGAGACGTGAGCACCGACAAATTTATTTGACATTATTTTTTTCCTTTTCCATGTGCTGTATTTGTTTTTCAATTTTTCGAATGATTTTTTCTTCAATATTTTCATTCAAGTACTTTAACCAAGTCACTTTTATAGTTATTGGTTTATCTTCCATTTCGTCCCTGATAATCTTACAAACTCTTTTCCAAAAACTTAGTTCCTCTAATAGAGGAAAATATACACCCCATCCAACTTGATCATAACGTATTAAAAGAGTCTTCACTACATTACGAAAGTGCTGATTTTTGACGTGATACAAAGTCTCAACAAAATCTTTCGGATTCAGATTTTGAAATACTGGTAAACGATAGAGAATATCATTTCTTGTTTCTGAAAGCATTCCCATGAACATGCTAATATTATTCTCTTCCAAATATTTTAAAAGTTTCTCACTTTGTACCGATAAATCTTCGTAAATTGTCTCTTTGGCTTTTTCTAAAAGATAATTTTTTACCTCTTTAAACTCATCCGTTTCTTCACTCTGATATCCTAACACAAACGCAGATTGTTCAATACGAAAATCATCCACAGTATAGATGTCATCCCAATTTTTACGATTGTGATCAATATATGCCTTCATGATTTGAACAATGTCAGCCTCTGTATTCTGATACAGTCCATTAATACTTAAACGCAATAATATTCCTGTTATATGCATCACAATTTCAGGATCCGAGTACTCATTTCGTTCCAACTTATCGAGTGTACTTTTTAACGCTACTTGAAATTCTTCCTCTTCAAGTTCTCGAAAGTACCATAAATTGATCCATTCTTCCCGTTCTTCTCTAAAAAAATAGCGGCTTCTATTGAGATCATCCGAGATTCGTTTAGACGTTAATATACCTAACGTAAAAAGATCAATCCAACTTTCCATAGACAATAATAATTCATACGACAAAAAACTGTATTTATGAAAAACTTTTTCAATCGGTGTTAATTCATCATCAGATTTTTCTTCGTTCAGCATCCTGCCTACACGCAGCATTGTCATCTCTTGAAGTGTCTGGATGTCAAGCTTTCCACTTTTTATCTCAAACGTAAAAGCAAAAAAGATTTGAATGATCTCTACCATCAACTCGGAATGATTTTGAAACTTTAGCTCAAAAAGGATTACCAATCGATCAAAATCTAGTATCCCTTGACGTAGACTACGCAGGTTTTGGTAACCAGCTGTATCAAAAACAGATTTGATGATTGATTGATTACTATTCAATACCTCTTTTGCATTTTTTAACTCATTCGTAAATGTTTTAAATGCAGTTTCAAAATCTTGCTCGATGCCAAACGTTTTTCCTACGGTTTTTTCTTTAAAAAGAACATATTTTTCATCTTCTTTTAGTTTATCTTCATCCGCAAGGAGAATAACTTTTTGTTTGTGTATCTCTGTCAATCCATTAATATAACCATGCAGTTCTAATAATTCTATACCTGCTCGTTCCAAATCATCAAATATGAAAATTACATTTTGATTGCCTTCTTGTTTTAAAGCCCACCCCATTGGCATATCAGACAAATTAATGCCTGTGAATTTTTTTAGAACTTGCCCCACTAATTTTGCTGTCACACTTATGTCATGTGTATCATCTATGTTAAATAGTTTTAAAAGAACCTGCTTATGAATGTCCTCTTTAGATTTCAATCCGAATAAACTAACTTTGACAATATTTTTTGTATTCTGATATTCCTCAATTACCTGATTAATGAAAAAAGTTTTTCCACTTCCCCATTTCCCAGAAAGTAAAACGGCATACTGAGGCTCATTCAAATTTAGGTAGTAATCTAAAAACTCATTGATGTGCTGATTTACAATTGCCAAAATATACCTTGCTTTAATGGAAGCTAGATTCCAGATCAAGTCGGGAATGACGAGAAGAATTACGCCGCGCTTTGATACTCGCGAATATCGACTTCGACACCATTTTTAATAATCTCTTGTGCTTTTTTCAAAAGTTCAGCGGTTACAGTGTCATCGACGTATTTTTCTCCGCAGTTATCACATACATGAGCGGGAACGTGTTTGAACACAATCGTAGAACCATTTTTTTCAAGCGTTACTGTTGTGTCACCCAATTGAGTCTCACCATGTTTACAAATCAAACATTTCATGATAATTTTCTCCTCGTTTTTAAATCTTCTAACCATTTTTCAAGTGTCGGTTCATATACTGTAATCACAATAATAGTTTCATTCTCATCTTTTGCATAGACGATATGAAGCGCTCTTTTATCTATATACCCCAATACCAAAAATGAAGGATACGGTTGATCATCAGGGTAATTTTCTATAATCTCACCCGTTTTTACAACGTATTCAACATCTGCTTCATTTACATCACGTTGAAACATTCTCTCGATCGCATGAACTCTGTAAACAAAATTCAATTCCCTACCTCTCTTCTTTCAACAACTCTTATTATTATATCACAGTCGTCGAATTCTCTCTGCCGCCTCTTCGAGTACATCAAGAGGTTTAGAGTAACAAAAGCGAACCATATTTTTCCCTGCATCGTCATGATAAAATGCCCGTCCCGGAACCGAAGCAACCCCTGTTTTTTCTAAAATTTCCATCGCTTTTTCAAAATCATTATTTCCTGCTACACTGCTCACGTCGGTCATGACATAATACGCACCTGATGGAATACTGGGAGTCAGTCCCGCAGCGCGCAGTGCATCACAGAAAAGATCACGTTTGTGTTCATGGATACGGGCAAGTTCGGTGTAATAGCCATCCCCCAAACTCTCCAGCCCGACCGCCGCCCCGATCTGAAGCGGTGCGGGGGCGCAGACATATATAAGATCATTGAGCTGCGCCATCGCCTCGATAACATTCACTGGGGCTATCGCGTATCCCAATCGCCATCCCGTAATGCTGAATACTTTTGAAAACCCTGATAATACAATGCATCGTTCTTTTAGACTTGGAACGCTGAGTGCCGTTACGTGCACCGCATCGCCGTACAAAAAGTGCTCATACATCTCATCGGCAAAGACAATCAAATTGTGTTTTTCAGCAAATTGCCCTATTGATTCCAACTCTTCACGGGTATAAACTTTACCGCTCGGATTGGCGGGATTGCAGATCACCATCGCACGGGTTTTGGATGTTACAACCGCTTCGAGTGCTTCTAAATCCAGTTTCCACTTGGGTGCTTCGAGACGAACAAACGTTGGTACCGCACCGAGTGAGGTTAAGGTAGATCGGTGATAACCGTAGTAGGGTTCGAACAATATCACTTCATCCTCAGGATTAAGCAGCGCCATACACGCCGTATAAAATGCCCCCGTTGCTCCATCCGATACAAGTACCTGTTCAGGAGCTATCTCCACATCATAAAACCGTTTCATCTTATCCGCTATCGCTTGACGAAGTCGTGGCAACCCTTCTGTCGGGGTATAAATATTAATCCCCTCGTTCATCGCCGCATACGCCCCCTCGATCACCTCACGAGGAACTTCAAGATCACAAACTCCTTGCGCCATATTAATCCCGCCCAATGCATTGCAGGCTCGTGTCATCGACCGAATATGCGATTGCTCGATGGTTCCGCTGCGTTCACTCAGTTGCATTATTCTCCTTTACATCAGCAATTTTGATCATAATGCCGTTAAGACGATCTTTAAAATAAATTTCCGAGGGTTTACGCCGATAAACAAAATCAATATCCTCATTTCGGATATACTGATAAAGGGTTCCGTTACACATTTCACTTTTCCCTTGTCCACCAAATATATCTTTTCCCGAAATAATATTGCGCATCGTATCGGCAGGATATCCTTCATAAAGATAATCATGGACAAATTTTTCTTCGCTCATGCACCCCGAACTGACACATACCTGCGAATCAATCGAGATTTTCTCCACCGCTACTCCGGCAGTAAACAATTCCACTTCAACCGCATCACCCTCACGGCGAACATATCCCATATCGGAAAACTTGAGTTTCGGACTTTTAATCGTGATAATCTTGGGTTCGCTGATGGAGTAGTGTTTTGACGAACACCCTCCAATCAGCAAAACAAGCGCACTAACCCATAGGATAGAGAATTTTTGCATGTACACCGTCTAAAGCCTTTAATACCTCAGAAGTGAGGGTTAGATTCATCGCCGCTAAGCTCGCATCCAATTGTTCCGGAGTTGTTGCTCCAATGATCGTTGAGGCAACAAAATCAAACTGCTTGCTCCATGCAATCGCCATCGTCACAGGATCTAATCCTGCTTCATGAGCGATGCGGAGATACTCCTGTGTTGATGCAAGGGTCTTGTCATTTAAAAATCGTGATGCCATAAGCCGCTGACGTTGGTTAGGTGATTTAACGTAATCGCTAAATCGCCCCCCTTCATTGCTGTTTTGATTATACTTTCCGCTGAGTACCCCACCTGCCAAAGGTGAATAGGGGAGCAGTGAAATCTTCTCTTCGCGGCACAATGCACCGATCTCGGTCAAATCTCGTCGGTTCAACAAGGAAAAATTGTTTTGAATGGACTCAAAGCGAGCCAGTTTTTCATATTGGCTCACCATCAGCGATTTCATTGTTCCGCGCGCCGTGTCATTAGATGTACCGATATAACGTACTTTACCGCTTTGCACCAATGCATCAAATGCCCTCATTGACTCCTCAATGGGGACAATCGTATCGGGCCAATGCATCTGATACAGATCGATATAATCGGTTCCGAGTCGTTTTAATGACCCCTCAATAGCCCGCTCAATGTGAAATCGATCAATAGCGGTCATCCCGTAACGAATCGGTGGGACAAACCATCCCGATGCCGCACCGGCGACCTTGGTTGCCAGTATCAACGAATCACGCGGTTTGGTTTTAAGCCAACGCCCCACCATCTCTTCGGTCAGACCGGCCAGCTTTTCTTCCGGCGGTACCGGATAAAGTTCAGCCGTATCGAAAAAATTGACTCCGGCGTCATACGACTTGTCCATGATAGCAAATGCATTTTTTTCATCGCATTGGCTCCCGAACGTCATTGTCCCCAAACAAATCGGCGATACGCGTAAACCGCTGCGTCCGATATAGCGATAGTTCATACATTCTCTTTTAATAGCATAATTAATTTGTAATTGTATTCTACCTTTTTTTGAGCTACAATTAAGCTCAGATAATTTAAACGGGAGGAAACCATGCTCGATATTCTTCGTGAAGCACAAGGACGATTTAAAGAAATTCATACTTTGCTCAACAACAATGAACCCCAAAGTGGCGAGTATTTCGAACGACTCAATGAATCAACCCAAAATGCCTACGTCTTGATGAATGAGGGGATGTGTGCCAATACAACCGTCTGTCATCAATGTGCTGAACACCGTGACTTTTTACACTCCATGATCGGAATGTTAGAAGATTTGGAATTAGGGACTCCTATTTCCAGTATCTACCGAGAAAAGCTACAGAGCTATAATGCTAAAGTGACTGAAATTCTCACAAAAATATCCGACGTACTCAGCTCTTTTTAAAACGACGGATGCGCAATAGCGCAATCTGTCATATTTTCTCTCCTCTTTATTTATTCCTACTACACTGCATTGTATGAAAATACACATTGACCTTGATTGCTTCTTTGTCTCCGCAGAGCGGACCCTCGACCCTACACTGCTTGGCAAAGCGGTAGCTATCGGAGGACGCGGTGATCCCTATATCTTTTCCAAAGATCGTTCCAACCAAGAACTTCTTCTCGAAAACGGTGGCTCCTTTGTCGGAAGTTTTTTTCACCGTTATCAGGGAGATGATTTGGGACAGTTCATCGATCCTGACGGAAGAGTACGGGGGATTCTAACCACTGCAAGTTATGAAGCACGTGCTTATGGGATAAAAACAGGAATGAGCATTCGTGAGGCATTAACACTTTGTCCACAACTTATCATCAAAGGTCCGAATATGGGACTGTATCACCGCTTGTCTCATGCATTAAAGCTATTTTTACAAGAGCGTATTCCGTTGATCGAACAGGCAAGTATCGATGAGTTTTACGGTGATTTAGAAGGGTGGATAAGTGATGATGAAATTCCGGAGTTTATCGACTCGCTCCGCCATGCCATCAAACGTCATCTTAATCTCCCCGTTTCCATCGGAGCGGCCCATTCCAAAACCATCGCCAAGCTTGCTACCGATACCGCCAAACCGTTCGGATGCCGTACCCTTTTAGCGCACGAGGTCTACCCTTTTATACGCAATATTCCCGTTGCGAAGTTTCCCGGCATCGGTCGAAATATGGCTCGCCGTTGCGGTGAATATCATATCAACACATTGGGTGATCTGCTCCGCGCCCAATCCCTTATCTGTTCTTGGGGCCCTTATGCTACCGCATTGTACGAAACGATTAGCGGGCGAAATCTAGGAGAGCTGACCCTCAACGCCCCACGCAAATCGATCGGAATATCTCGAACATTCGATCCGATCACCGATCGTTCGGAGGTACGACGCCGAATTTCTATCCTCGCACGTCATTTAGCCTATGCGATTAAGCGGCTTGAAGTCTATCCGACCACCTACACTCTCAGTATTTATTATCTTCAGTATCCAAAATCCCATCACAGTATCACCGAACTCCGTCTTTTCAACGAACAGCGGTTTCGCCACCTTTGCTTAGAACTTTTCGGCTCTGCGGATCTCCATCGTAGGGGGGGAATAACCCATCTTGGGATAAGTGCATCCCGTTTCAGTACCCATACCCACCAAACCTTTTCCCTTCTCGATTACGAATCGGATCGTGCCCAGCATACTTTTGATAGTGCCACCCGAAAAATTCGGGATAAATACGGACTGGATAGTTTACGATGGGGAAATGAGTTATAATCTATCCAATGGATAGAAAGCTCTTTAGTGATTTTTTTCACCGCAACCTTCCCAGCGATATGGAACAGTGTATCGATCTCTTTGCCATCTTCGGAGGGTTAGATGATCCCATCAATACCGATGAGGATATCGAAACGCTGATTATTAAACATATACTCGAACCGTTTGAAAAACATCAAAAGGATATTTTTGAGCTGTTAGGAGATGATCTGCTGTATGGCAAACTGCTGCATGCTATCAGTATCGGAGATCGACGGCTTGATTCAGCCTATCGCCGTGCCCGCATCGGAAAAGAGAGAGGACGCGAAGCCTTTGAATTTTTACTCCGTATCGGTTATCTCTCCATAGAACACTCCCGTGAAGTACCACTCCTTAAAATTCATCCGAAACAACGGTTCAAAAAAGAGATCGAACGGCATAAAATATCCCATAAACTTCGCTTTCATAGTCCATTTCTCCGATTTTGGTTTGCCTTTGTCGAACCGTTTAGGAAAAGTATACACGAACAAAATTATTCACCGATGATGGAGCATTTTCATACTCATCATAATGAATTTGTCGGATTTATTTTCGAGGAGTTATGCGGCCTCTTTATCCATGAAATACTGAGTTTGCGTTTTGAAGATACTATAATAGATTCCGGCAGTTATTGGGATCGAGAGGTAGAAATTGATCTATTAAGCGAAACAGCACGGGGAGAACTTTGGATCGGAGAGTGTAAATGGACCAACCATAAACTCAACAAAAAAGAGCTCCATAAACTCGAAGAAAAATGGACTAAACTCTCGCTCGCCCCCGATAAAATACTCCTCTTTTCGAAGAGAGGATTCTCTAATGAACTCCTCGCCCTAAAAGAGCGTCGGCTTTATCTCTATAGCGCAGAAGATTTGGAAGGATTAACTCGCCGCCTTTAATGCGTCATAAGCTTCTTGAAGAAGTTGAAATCGTTGGGTATATTTATTGACAATCTTAGGCCCTTTGGTCTGAACTCGATCGGGATGATACCGTTTTGCCAACTCACGATATCGCTTTTTTAAATCATCCGACGAAGCTCCAACCGGAATCTCAAAAATCGCATGATAACGCATCATTTTATTGATTGCATCATTCCCAAATACCCACCCTCGATAATTACTGTATAAGCGGCTCATAAAATCATCATCGAATTTGTAATTGATACTAAAATGGAGTACATCACGCCGATTAAGAGTTTTTTCCAAACGCATTTTGGCCTGCGGAGTACTCACATCGATATCAATCGTACTGATGGTTGAACTCACCACCAACGTCGAAAGCTGCTGTTTGAGATAACGCATTATCCATCGATTTGAACTCAAAATTGTAAACTTTACACGGCTCGGACTAAGGGCATAGAGTTCGATATCAACGGTTTCACTTTTGCGATACGGCACTTCAATCCGTACCGCTGCCGTTTTGCACCGTTTTAACGAACGGCGATAAAAAGGGCTTGAGAGGTCATTTACACGGGTATAACAGTCGCTGAGAGAATCTAAAAAAGCCTCTTTTTTATCCGAAGAGGCTTCGTTGTTTAACACTAAAACCCCATTATCCAAAAACAATGTATTATGAATATGATGATCGAAAAACTCGTCCATCCATGATTCTTCGAGAGTATTAGAACTCCCTTGAACAAAGATAGCATTATTGCGTAAAACAACTCTCACGGATACCCCCGGTTAGTGATTCATTACCTCACTAAAGCAAAAGGAGTTCCATAAAATTATTATTTTACAATCTCTCTGTAACACTCAGCACGGCGATCGCGGATAAGCCCCCAATAGTGACGGTGTTCCCGTATGGCTAACGGATCAAACTCGCTATACAAAATCTCTTCTTTGTCGCGAGATGCTTCTGCGACTTTTGCGCCCGTATGATCCGTGATAAACGAAGAACCGTAAAACGTCAAAGTACAACTCTCTCCGATCTCTTCGCCGATGCGGTTGGCGGCGATAACGGGAATGATATTCGCTGCTGAATGCCCCATCTGAACCCGCTGCCAGTGTGACGCTGAATCGACACCGATCTCAGGCTCGCTTCCGATCGCGGTAGGGTAAAAAATCATATCGGCTCCCATCAGGGTAAGGCAACGCGCCGTTTCGGGAAACCACTGATCCCAGCAGATACCGACACCGACGTTGCCGTAACGAGTTTTCCACACTTTGAATCCCGTATCTCCCGGCTCAAAATAAAATTTTTCTTCATATCCGGGTCCGTCAGGAATATGGGTTTTACGGTAATTTTCCATCACCGTGCCGTCCGCATCGATCATTACCAATGAGTTAAAATAACGATCCCCCGAACGTTCAAAATAACTGATTGGCAATACGACACCAAGCTCTTTCGCCAACGCACTAAAATGACCTATTAGTGGATTGTTTTCAAGAGGTTGGGCCCACTCAAAATATTTTTTATCCATATCTTTGCAAAAGTAGTATCCTTCAAACAGTTCTGGGATCAAAATAATGTTGGCACCGTTGCCTGCCGCTTCACGCACCATCATTTCAGCTTTTGCAATGTTCGCCGCTTTATCCCTGTCCATCTGCATCTGTATTGCCGCTACTTTGATCATTATAATATCCTCACAAAAACTCTTTCTAAAATTATAGCCAAGCACTTATAAAACCTTAAACTACTACGTGCTATTCTGTTATATAATGATATCGTAGAAGGGGGATCTTATGAAACTCGACACACAATACAGCGCACTCCCACAAATGAATGCCGAATCTACCAAACGTGACAAGACACTCGAAAAAATTGCTGCCGCTCAGCAACTCAATATGAGTGACAGTGCATCACAAGCAATCGCATCTATGATGCAAAGTGACATATCGGGTATGTCACAGGGGCTATCGAATGTAAATGACGGCATTTCAATGATGCAGATTGCAGACGGAACGCTAAATGGCCTCAGTCAACAAACGCAAACATTAAATGATCTTAGCGTTCGCTACAACAGTGCATCACTCAATGAGAGCCAAAAACAAGGACTGCAAAGTGAATTCAACAAAACGGTTGATTCCATGCAGCAATCCATCAACACGACTACCTACAATGGGCAATCTCTCTTCAATACTACCAATACTTTTTCTTTAGGAGACGGTTCCACTAGCGTCACATTAGGAAATGTATCCCCCAATGGGTTATCAATTGATAATCAAGCAGGGATTAGTGACTATGCTAAAACACTTTCTTCTGTCTCGAGTGATATCGGTTCAGCAAACAATGGATTTATCAGTGCTTCCAATACCTTATTGAGTAAAATCACGGAGACTTCTGCGGCAAAAAGTCAAATTGCTGATACCGATTTAGCCAAAGCGATCAGTGATTTCCAGCAAAGCAACAGTAAATTAAATATGGCTCAAATTGCAATAGCACATCAAAATGATGCACTTCGCCAAACAATAGGGAGATTGTTAGGCTAAAAACTAACAAACGACCGAAAGAGTTACATTCGATCCTTAGCGGCAATTCCGAGAAGAGAAAGGCCTGTTTTAAGAGAGAGGGCGACAACAAGAAGTACTTTAAGCAGTTTTGCTTCATCTTCATTACCGATAATACGCGTATCGTAATAGAATTTATGTAATTTTGCCGCTAATGCTTTGAGGTAATCAGGGACTTTTTGTGCCTGACGTGATTCAAAAGCATCTTCAATAATTTCAGGAAGCAACAGCGCTTCAAACAACAATCCGTCGGCATCCGCACTCAATCCATGCAAATGTGAACCCATGATCTCTTCCATGCTTTTTTCGCTTTTAGCAATAAGAGTCTGTATCCGTGCATGCGCATATTGGACATAGTAAATCGGATTGGAGCTGTCTTGGCGTTTAAGCTCTTCAATATCGAATTCGAGTGCCGTATCGCACTTTTTACTTGCAAACATAAAGCGTAACGCTTCCGCACCGATCTCTTCGACGACATCACTCATTAAGATGACGGTTCCGGCACGTTTAGACATTTTAAACGGTTCACCGTCTTTGAGCAAACTCACCATCTGCGAAAGAAGCACTTCAAGTTTGTCTGAATCGTACCCTAAAAAAGTAATGGCCGCTTTCACACGGGCAATATAGCCGTGGTGATCCGCGCCCCAGATATTGATGTAATCATCATATCCACGCTCAAACTTTTGGTTATGGTAGATAATATCTCCCGCAAGATAGGTCGGACGACCGTCTTCACGAACGACGACACGGTCATGATCGTCACCGAGATCGGAGGATCGGATAAAGGTTTTACCCTCATTTTGGTAAACACCATTCCCCATTTTTGCCATAACGCGATCCCACTCATTATAGAGGGATGCCTCACCTACAAATGTGTCAAAATGGACATTAATGGCTTTGAGATCATCAACAATAAGGGCCAAGATTTTATCTTTCGCCCAAAGGGCAAGCTCTTTTTGTCGGCTCTCATCACGTAGGACCTCTTCTCCGAAACGTTCGACAGCCTCCGCAGCCAAATCACTGAGGTACTCGCCGCGATAGTATTTTTCAGGCCATTCAACACTCTCGCCTAGCAGGCTGCTGCGGCCTTCGAGCTGAAGGGAAACACCGAGTAAATCGATCTGATTACCTGCATCATTGACATAATACTCCGCAGTAATATCGTATCCCAAATGACGACCGAGGCGTAACATAGTATCACCGTATACCGCACCACGTGCATGTCCGATATGAAGCGGTCCTGTCGGATTGGCACTCACGAATTCAAGGAGGATAGAACCTTTTTTATCACTGCTGCCAAATTGTGTATCGTGAGACAATGCCCATGAAGCATATTCGTCCAAGAATGATTCGGAAAGGCGAAAATTGATATACCCTTTGACCGATTCAACCGCACCGAAGATATCACTCTCATTGAACGATGTCGCGATCTCTTCAGCAATTACCATAGGAGATTTTCGAAGCTCTTTAGCAAGGGAAAAAGCAATAGGGGTAGCAAAGTGGCCGAAAGAACGATCTTTCGGTTTTTCGAGGATAACATCACAATTGAATTTCTCGCGCAACAGCGCACTGACTCGCTGCTTCAAGGCTTACGCTTGCGTAGTGGTTTTGGTAGCTTCAACCGTTGTTGTAGCGGTTGGTTCAACTTGCTTTGGAGCTTCGACGATAGTAGCTTCTGATTCTTCCGCTTTATCCTCTTTCATCTCTTTTTTAAAGTTGCGTATACCTTGACCAAGCCCTTTTGCAAGATCCGGTATTTTCTTCGCTCCGAATAATAAAATTATAATTCCAAAAACTATTAACCAATGACTTGTGCTAAAACCACCCATAGGTACATTTCCTTTTATATAAAATACTTGCAAGCAGTATAACGGCTCATTGCTGTAATCGTCCTTATGAGATCAAGGCATATATTTTAGTTATATCTCTAACTTTGGGCTTCCCAATGCTGAACAAACTCATTAATTTGAAGGGTTGGTATTTTCATACGTGCCGCTTTGGCAATGGAGACCAATATGTCGGACGCTTTCTCTATGTCATCATTGACCACCAAATAATCGTATTCGCTTATCCGCTGCACTTCACGTTTAGCCATTTCAAGACGTTTATTGATAATCTCTTCACTGTCGGTAGAGCGGTTATGAAGCCGCCGTTTCAACTCTTCGAGAGAAGGGGTTGTGATAAAAACCGACGTAGTGATATCTCCTAGACGATTTTGCACCGCATCATGCCCCTGAACATCAATATCAAAAATAACCAGTTTTCCCTCTTTAAGCGCTTGTTTTACCGGGCTTAAAGAAGTACCGTAATAATTCCCGTGCACGAGTGCATACTCTAAAAACAGTTCTTGCTCAATCTCGCGCTTGAACTCTTCTTGAGAAACAAAATGGTAGTGTATACCGTTTTCTTCTCCGGCTCTGATTGGCCGTGTGGTTGTTGAAATCGAAAAGTAGGTAGGGCCGATATGATCGATAATCTTAGCGATTATTGAACTTTTTCCTGCCCCGCTTGGACCGGATAAAACTAAAATTGCACCACTCAAAGCATTCACTTGCTATCCCCGAAATTAATATTGATGCTGATATTCAGTCCTTTGAGGGACTTGGCAACATCTTCATTTGCCAAGGCTTTTAGGAGCGTTTGCAATGCTTCAACCCCTTCAGCATGCGTGGCTTCTTGTGTCACGGAAGGAGCTTCTAGCGATACCTCTTCAGAAAGCTCAATGGCTTCATCTAAGACCTCCGTATGCTCGCTTTCCTCAACCCCATTTTCAGCTTCTTCCTCCTCAACCTCTTCACCGATGGCTAGCTTTAGTTCTCGTTCATTGAGCATATCAAATTCACCCAAATTGTCTAGACCTTCAAACGCATCAGATAATGACGCAGGCTCTGTTTCTATCTCCAGTCCATCAAGCATGCTATCATCAAACTCCATATCAAGATCATCCGGTTCTAATTCTTCCACCGCCTCTTGAATTTTAAGCTCGAGATCGTCCAATCCTTCATCACTTAACGGCTTTTCATCCTTTATAGTGCTATTCTCTCTCTCTTCAGAGAGATCCAATTCGCCAAAATCAAAATCTTCATCGTCTATCTCTTCAGCCACTGCTTTTGGAATTGGCACTTCATCATCCATATCAAGACTTTCGAAATCATCTAACGCCGTGTCAGTTATACTCTCTTTCTCCTCTGGCATGTCTAAATCGCCAAAATCAAAATTATCTTCGTCTATTTCTTCACCTGTAGGTTCTCCGGCTGTGAGAGGTTCCACCCCTTCATCCATATCAAACCCTTCAAAATCATCTAACACCGTGTCGCGTGAAGGTACATTTTCCTCCGACAGGTCTAAGTCACCAAAATCAAACTCATTTAACACATCAGAGGACATATCTTCATTGTCTATCAGTTCATCATTTTCAGTATCTTCGAGCAATCCTCGGACTTCAGCAACCTCTTCGTGATCTAAAATAGCAGGATGATGCTCTTCGTTCTCAAAAGAAGTTAGCTCACCGGAGAGATCATCTAAATCAAGATCATCAGAATTATCCCTTACATCGTGTACGTCATGCACCGTTTCAAGATCCAAAAGCGACTCTTCCAAATCAATGGCCAAATAGGGATCTTCTTTGGGACTTTGAGAAACTGTTTCGCCTAAATCAATCACTTTTTCAGAAACTTTTGAGGAGAGTCCCGCATTAATCTTAGCAAATAAATCGACCAAGTCGGTCGGCAAAAAAGGTTTATTTATAACGTGGTCAAATCCTACTGGAATAGCATTTCCACGTGTTGCCATAAGAAGGGTAACGTTAAATGAAACAGCCTCTTTAAGTGATGCAAACATTTCATCGCTATAGAGGGCATCATCAATAATTAATAAATCATATCCACTCTCCTCAATCTCTTCCATCGACCAAACAACACTAAGATTATCTCTTGTTTTTTGTGCGCTTAAAGCTACCAGTTTTCGGACAACGGGATTATCGTTAAAAAGTAAAATATTCATGATCGGTACTGCCCCTCGTTTGCTCGGCTCTTGATGAAGCGAAAGCTAAATGGTATCATTGTAACTAAAAAAGAATAAAATGATAAAATTTCTCCCTCTTCTTTTTGTTTTTTCACTTACCTATGGAAATACTATTGATTATCTCTTGCCCGATTCCGGTGCCGTTTTTTCCCATACCTTGGAAGGGATATTAAAACATTCCCGCAGTGAAATTTTAATTATTTCTCCCTCTTTTAACCACGTTTCACTGAAACGTGCGTCACTGGAAGCGGTTAAACGAGGTTCGCATTTGACCCTCATTGTCCAATCCCTTAAAGGTGACCCTTTATCTGTTGCTCAATATGAGCGGGTTGATGTCCGTACCCTGATCGGCAGACCCCTTGAGGGGAGCATCATTATTATTGATAACCAGCAAGTATGTACGTTCTCAGCTTCTATCGATTCAGAAAGCTTTATACAAAATACCTCTATCGTACACTGCAGTGATGATGCTGTCGAACTCAGATCTTTACAAACAATATTCTTACCTCTCATTAAGCGCTCTAAGGCGTATTTAGAATAATTTGTCCAAAAAATTATACGCATCTTGGGTCTGTATCGTGACGATCTGTAAGGTCGCAGCTAATGTCACCATCAATACGACAAAAGCAATAGCAATCTTAATCGGTGTCCCGATAACCAATAAGTTAAATTGAGGCATCGTTTTCATTAACATACCGAAAATAACATCGGCTAGCATAGATAATGCCGTTATCGGAAACGCAATCATAAATCCGACCACAAACATATTACCGGCTGCATGAATAATATAGCTAAACAACGTAGGTGTCACCATAAATCCGCCCAACGGTACATGAGCAATTGATTCAGAGGCATAAAGCAGTATCCAATGGTGCAGATCAAACATGAGCAGCGTCATTAAAGCCAATAACGATAAAAACTGGCTTACAATCGGCATCGAAATACCTGATTGAGGATCAATTGCCGACGCCAGTGAAAAACCCATCATAAACGAAATTTGTCCACCGGCAAACGTAATAACATTATACGCCAGTTGCAAGACGGTTCCTACGGCCAATCCGAAAAGCATTTCACCCAATATAGCTACGGTCAAGCTTAAACTATCGGTGGGAATATTCAAAGCTGGAACAGCTCCGAAAAAAAGTATCGTAAAGAAAAAAGCCATAGCCGCTTTGATCGATACAGGAATATTGGCATGTGAAAATATCGGAACCGCCATAAACAGTGCACTAAAACGGGTAAATAGGAGGATAAATGCGACTGTTCGCCCTTCGCTGAATATCTCTGCCCACTCCATCTCTACACCTCTACCAAATGCCCTTCACGCATCCGATACACCCGATTACATTGTTTGGCAAGTGCCTCATCATGGGTTACAAGAACCATTGCGGCATTGTGATTTCGGACATAATCATGAAAAATATGCATCACCTCTTCCGCAGTAGCGTGATCCAAATTTCCGGTCGGTTCATCGGCGAAGATGATTCGTGGTTTTTTCGACAATATTCGCGCTATCGAAACGCGCTGCTGCTGACCTCCGGAGAGTTCCGTCACTTTTTGAGTAATCACATGCCCAATTCCGAGGCGTTCAAGCAGTATAGGGTCGATGCTTTCTCCCGCCAAAATTGCTGCTACTTCGAGATTTTCGTATGCGCTAAATCCCTTGAAAAGATAGTGACTTTGATAAATAAGTCCTAAATCATTCCGTCGTAATCTCACCAGCTTTTTATCATCCAGAGTGTAAATATTTTCACCGAACAATTCAACACTCCCCTCATTCGGACGTAAAAGTGAAGAGAGGATGTGGAGCAGCGTCGATTTACCGCTGCCGCTTACTCCGACAATCGCGATGGTTTCTCGTTCATTGAGCTCGAGGGAAACATCACTCAATAGCGGATAATCAAAACGATGAGATAGTGAGGTTGCTTTTAAAAGTGTCATAAAAGAATTATAAAGGATATAGGATTAAAAAAGGGAAAATCGAGGAAAGTTCCCCGCAAAAAGCGAGAATCAGAGAAAAGAGGAAAAACCTCTTAACTCATTTGTGCAGCGACTTCGGCAGCGAAGTCGTTGACTTGTTTTTCGATACCTTCGCCGACTTCGTATTTTACGAATTCAACGATTTCAGCAGTACCGCCGTGAGCCGCAGCCTCTTTGGTCAATGCCTGTGCTACGGTCAAAGAATCGTCCATAACATAGTTTTGATCCAACAATGCAAGCTCTTTATCCAATGTAGTATTGTCCGCTACGAAACGAGCCAATTGTCCAGGGATGATATTTGCCCAGATTTTCTCCGGTTTACCGTCCGCTAGCAACTTTGCTTTGATCGCTTCTTCAGCAGCAGCCATAACCTCTGGAGTCAATTGCATCATAGAGATGTATTGAGGAACATTTTTAAGAGGTTTTTTCAAACGTCCAAGCTCTTCATTTTCCGTTTTGATCGCTTCGATACGACCAATGGTCTCTTCTTCAACAAATTTAGGGTCGAAATCTTTGTAACTGAGCGTTGTAGGTTTCATTGCCGCTGCGTGCATCGCGATGTTTTTGATCATCGGTGCAATCGCTTCAGCCGTTTTTTTACTGTCGCAATTAACTGCAACCAAAACACCTACACGGCCATTTGAGTGAACGTAACCGTTAACGCATCCGTTTTCACCCGCATTGAGGGTTACAAAACGACGAGTTACGATTTTTTCACCGATACGAGCTACTTGTGCCGTAAAATACTCAGAGAAAGTCCCTGTTTCATACGATGTTTCATTCAACTCTTCTACCGTGCTAACACCTGTAGTAAATACGTGTGCCGCAGTGTTGCCTACGAGGTTAATGAAACCGTCATTTTTTGCAACGAAATCGGTTTCAGAGTTAATTTCTACCAACGAAGCAGAAGCGAAAGTTTCAGCAACTTTAAGACCCAAAAGTCCCTCTGCCGCTACACGATCCGCTTTTTTAGCTGTTTGAGCCATACCGCGATCACGTAAAAATTCTTTCGCTTTTTCCATATCACCATCACACTCAGTAAGGGCTTTTTTGCAATCCATCATAGGTGCATCAGTCGCCGATCTGAGATCTTTTACCATAGCTGCTGTAATTTCTGCCATGATTATGCTTCCTCTGCTACTTCTTCAGATGCCGCTTCGAAAACTTCTTCCGCAGTTGCTTCTTCCGCTACCGCTTCGTCGTTTCCGCCGTTGCGAAGTGCTTTACCTTCGTTGATCGCTTCAGCCATTTCTTTACAGAAAAGTTGGATAGAACGGATCGCATCATCATTTCCAGGGATTGGAATATCGATAACGTCTGGATCACAGTTGGTATCAAGTGGTGCAACAACTTGGATTCCAAGGTTACGCGCTTCTTGTACCGCGATGTGTTCTTTAACCGCATCGATAACAAACATCATGTCCGGCAAAGTTTTCATATGACGGATACCGCCAAGGTATGCAATCAATTTGTCTTTTTGACGATCCATCATCAACGCTTCTTTTTTAGTCAAAAGGTTGATTTGTCCGTTTGCTTGCATCTCTTCGATGATATCAAGTTTACGGATTGATTTTTGGATTGTAGGGAAGTTAGTTAGCATTCCACCCAACCAACGATTATCAACGTATGGCATACCACATTTTTCAGCCGCTTCACGGATCGCTACGCGAGCTTGTTTTTTAGTTCCTACGAAAAGAACGGTTTTACCTTCAGCCGCAGCATCAAGAACGATTTGGTAAGCACCGCGAAAATAACGCAATGTTTTTTGAAGGTCGATGATATAAATATTTTTACGAACACCGAAAATGTATTTTTTCATTTTCGGATTCCAACGACGCGTTTGGTGACCGAAGTGTACACCACATTCGAGAAGGTCTTTCATTGTGACCATAAGGGACTCCTGATAGAGAAATATTATGTTCTTCGTTTACTTGGGCGAGCGCAAACAGAGCCGATGAAACATCGGATGCACGAGAACAGCACGATTCGCTTGCGATTTTTTTCTTACGTCATCAAATGAGGAGAGAAAATCGGGCGGATTATACTGAAACGGCACTTAATTGTAGCTGTATTTAATATGGGTTAAATCTCACGTTTTTATCACACAAATTTTGTTATATTCAAATTACTTTTATATAATTTTTGCTAATATCATTGACAAGAATGCGATGGCATTAATTAAAGGAGTAACTTGATGAAAACACGATTTTTAGGTTCAGTCGTCGCTGCTGCACTACTTGCTACCAGCGGCATAGCGGATGATACTCTCATGCAACGGTTTGAAAAGATGGAGAGTGAAATGGCCGCCCTCAAAGCGGAAATCAACGCGCTTAAAGCCGAAAAAGCGGCAGCCGCTCCTAAAGCCGACACTGCCCCTTCCAAAGTCGAAGTAGCTTCATCCGATGGGGCTAAAGACGTATCAGAAACCCTCGAAGACATCCAAGACCAATTAAGTAATCTCAATAAGAAGACCAACGGTAATAATCTCAAATTCGGGGTAGATTTCCGCACCAGCGTCGATAACTTAAGTTATAAAATGGCAGATGGAAGCAAACAAAAGAATGATGCCCTTTTCAGTAACCGTTTATGGCTCAATATGAGCTATGCCGCAACTAAAAATCTTAGTTTTGTCGGTCAACTCGCCTATAATAAAATCTATGGTCAACGTTCTACAACCGGAAATACCTCTACCGGAATGGAAGGATTTGACTGGATAAGCAGCGAAGCCGCCTATAATGATATCCTCAGGGTCCGTTCCGCTTATTTCTTTTACACCAATGATGAACTCTTCGGCGCCGATATCCCATGGACATTCAGTATCGGTCGTCGTCCCTCTACCGGAGGACATCTTGCTAACCTTCGTGAAGATGACCAGGCTTCATCGCCCCTCGCACACGCTATCAATGTTGAATTTGACGGTGCGAGTGCTAAATTCGGAACCGAAGGGCTAACAGGACTCACCGGATCCTATTTCAAACTTTGTGCAGGACGCGGAATGAGTAATGCCGAACCGCGATTCAGCGCTGCCCCTTACAGCACTCAAGACGCTAAAACAAACAATATCGACATGGCGGGAATCATTCTTGTCCCTTATGATGATAAACAATACAGTACCGGAATGCAATATACCTATGCCAATAATCTAATCGACAATGTTAATGCCGCTAATCCGGCATTAGGGATGGAAACGGTTGGTGGACTTCATACCGCAACCGCTTTTGTAATGGCCAATGGAATCGGTGATGGATGGAGCGACTATCTAGATGGTACTACTGTTTTTGTCAGTGGTGCCATGTCTCAAACGGATCCTTATCATGGACCTCTTCAGCAAGGTATGTTAGGTTCAATGGAAAATAAAAGAGGTTACAGCTATTGGATCGGCACTCAAATGCCCTCTCTCATCAGTGATGAGGGAAAATGGGGTATCGAATTTAATCATGGAAGCCAATACTGGCGTTCAATTACTTACGCTGAAGATACTATGATTGGATCAAAAATTGCAACACGCGGGGATGCCTACGAGCTCTATTTCACAGAACCGTTGGTTGATGACATCCTGACCTTCCAACTACGCTATACCTATATCAATTACAATTATAGCGGTAGCAATGGATTCTTCGGTAGCCAATCAGGAACGCCAATGTCGATGGGGGATGCTCTAATAGCTGGGTATGGAAGCCAAATCGTAGATAAAGCACAAGATATCCGTGCGTATATCCGTTATAGATTTTAATTTTCTATTTTCTTAAGATTCCCCTAAAACGGGGATCTGTGCTCATCCTTGTAACGTAACCAATTCTTCTTTCACTTTTTCCACATGATCTTTTACTTTGACATTGCTCCATGCCGCTTTGATAATCCCTTTGGGATCAATAATATAGGTTGAACGGACGATACCCATATACTCTTTGCCATAATTTTTTTTCATTGCCCATACAGCATAGCTTTGCATCATTTGCGTTGTCGGATCACTCAACAACGTAATAGAGAGCGATTGTCTCTCAATAAAATTACGATGCGATTGCGTACTGTCGGCACTCACACCCAAAATAATTGCCCCAAGATCATCATAATCATCCATTGCGCTGGTAAACTCACAGGCTTCCGTCGTGCATCCGGGAGTCGAATCTTTCGGATAAAAATAGAGTACAATCCACTTTCCACGTAAATCACGCAAACAAATCTCTACATCGTCTTGGTTACTTAAACAAAAATCGGGAGCTGTGGTTCCTACTTCTAACATCATTAATACCTTTTTATAAAATTACGATTGATTTAATTTCGGTAAACTCTTCGATAGCGAATCGTGGCCCTTCACGTCCTACACCGCTGAGTTTCACACCACCGTAAGGCTGAATATCAAAACGGAGTGTCGGCATATCATTGATCACGACCCCTCCTGCATCAAGTTCATCTATGGCCTTGATTGCGTGAGCTAGATTGTTGGTAAAGACTGAAAATTGCAACCCATAGGGTGAATTATTCATCCGTTCAATTGCATCATCGATTCCATCAACCCGAACCAGACTAACAATAGGGGCAAAAACCTCTTCACACACAATTTTCATGGACTCCGTTACATCCGCCATGACACAGGGGTAAAAAATTTGCCCCTCACTTTTTGGCACCATAAGGGCTCGTGCACCTTCTGCTATTGCACTCCCTACCCAACTCATAGCTCGCGTTGCAGCTTCTTCATTAATCAACGGCCCTAAAAATGTAGCCTCATCATACGGTGAACCGACAATCAGTTTCTCAGTCGCTTCCGCCATCTTAGCGGAAAATGAGTCGTAAACGGCACTATCAACGTAAATACGCTGCAATGAGATACATACCTGCCCCGAATTGACAAATGCCCCTATCGCACAACGTGACGCCGCATACGCCAAATCGGCACTCGCATCGATGTAAGTCGCCGCATTACCTCCCAGTTCAAGAGAGACTTTTTTAATCCCGGCACTGCGGGTAATGATATTTCCGACACCCACTGATCCGGTAAAACTGATAACACGGGGAATGTCACTGCTCACAAGTGCACTACCGACTTCCGCATCACCATAAACGACACTTAATGCATCGGGGATAGCATAAGGGCTTTCGATAAAAAGTTTTGCCAGTTTATAGGCACATAAAGGGGCTTCCGGAGTTGGTTTGAGTACCACTGCATTTCCCGCTACCAGTGCGGGGGCAAGCTTATGTGCTACAAGATTAAGAGGAAAGTTAAACGGAGTAATAGCGACCACAACCCCAACTGCCTCACGTCGCCAATACGCATGAGCCGATCTACCACTTGGCATCGCATCGGTATTGATCGTCTCTCCGTGCATCGTGCGCATTGTCTCGGCAGAGAGAATAATCGTTTCGATGCATCGATCCACTTCAATTCGGGCATAGGTGATCGGCTTCCCCACCTCATCACACAATACACGTGCAAACTCTTCGCGTTGTTCACGTAACGTTGAAGCAACATCTAATAGCCATGCACATCGTTGATGCAGCGGAGATTTACGGGCAATTTTTGCCGCTTTTTGTGCAATGCTTAATGCTGCTAAAGCATCTTGCGCACTACAGACCGCAGCATACGAGACAATTCGTCCGTCATACGGGCTAAAACGCTCGCTATAATTTAGGGCGTGTATCTCTTCCGATCCCATCCAAATATGTGCTTTCATATTTCTCTCCCCTATATTCAACAATATTCAAAATTATACAAATCATGACATAAAAAAATTTGGTGTTATTTTTTCTTGCTTCTAACCTTAGAAACCCTTTTAGGATTTACTTTGTATTTTTTCTCTTTGAGCTTTTCGACGATGCCCACAGAAATATTATGCATATCTTCAATAATCCCATCATTGGTCTGTTCAAAATATTCTCTATTGGTTTCAAATTTATCAATTAATAGGGCAAAGTCAATTTCTTTTAAAAAAGGATAAAGATGTACAGACTTTTCCTCTTCAAGTATCCAGTGGCTTAGTATACAAATAACTAAAAATTCGGGTATAAATGAAGGCTTATCGGAGAAATGGCTAACCACTTTTTGCGCCATTGCATTATAATAATCTTTCAACGGCTCTTCATATTTGGCTAATTTTTTGAGGTGTGGATATTTATCAGCATATTTAGCCAATGTAAGCAGATAATCCACGTTTACAACACACTCTTGAAGCTTGTCTCTCAAATCTCTTAATGTATCATAGACATACTCCGTGTCCGCTTTCGTCCCAACCGATAAATCACACGCACTCTCTTCTGCTTGATAAAAATACCGTTCTAACGCAGTTCTGGCAAAAACCAGCAAGGCTTCCGTTTTAACATCTCTTAAAATCGTAGGCTTTACTCTCTTTTTACAATTGTCTTTCAAAAAACACTCAATTGAAAGAGCATTATCTTCAACCACTGAAAAATCTTGCAGCATTATCTCTTCCTTGGTTATGTGAGTTGGATCTCAAAATTTTTATCCGATACAGGACAAAGGCTGACGTGTTTGTGATGTTACAGTTTAGTTTCAATCCCTAAAGAATCCGTCTCAACTTGTCGTGCTTTAGCAACTCTGTCTTCGAGAAGCTTTTGGTGTAACGCTTCATTTTGAAGTGCTAAAATTTGAATTGCCAAATAGGCTGAGTTAATAGCACCTGCTTTTCCGATAGCCACTGTAGCCACTGGCATTCCGGCTGGCATTTGAACGGTCGAAAGAAGAGCATCAATACCGCTAAGAGCCGATGCACTCATCGGTACCCCAATAATAGGTTTCGTCGTTTTAGATGCCAAGACTCCCGCCAAATGCGCTGCCATTCCAGCTGCTGCTATAAAAACCTGCGCCCCTTTTTTTTCTGCCTCTTCGATATAATTTTTAGTTCGCTCCGGTGAACGATGCGCTGAAGAGATGATTAGTTCATATGCAACCCCAAAAGACTCTAAAGTTTCTGCACACGACTTCATCACTTCATAATCACTTTTACTACCCATTACAATGGAAACAAATTTCATTTTTACCCCTTTTTTTTACTTTCTGATAATTTGCATTACAACATGCGTGGTACTTGAGAAGAATGATGATGCATGATTGGTCTTGGCTTAGAAATATCTAAAATATAACTAAACCTAGCTTCAAAATTGAGCATCTCTCCTTCAACATCAAAACGCCAATTGTAAATACCGCTCAAACTACAAATCTCATCTTTTATAGGCTGAACATGCAATGTTTTTTCATGCAATGCTATACTTAGCCCTTCACGATTCCCAAGTTTTTCAAAATACTCGCGAAGATTATCCGGTGTATTCGGCAATTTATTTGAAAACGTTGGAATTAAAACGGCCTTCTCGTCATATAAAGATAAAAGAGCCTCAATATCACCGTGATTAACGGCATCCATCCATTCCATAAGGATCTCTTTTGGAGTTCTCATTGTCCTTACCCCTTACATATTATTAAGTTATGCTATAATTAACAACTCTGAAATTTTTTAAAAATATGTTTCAATTATACGTATTATTACTAGAATATATACAAAAAAGATGATTTTAAGCATTTTCTTTCTGCAAAGTCTTTAAAATATGTCCTAAAACTACACAAAGGATACATTACATGGAACTTAAAATCACCGACGGTGTTTTAGGCGTACGCCCCCCGGTTACCAAACCCCATCCCGGATTTTTTTTCCAAGTAGGTGAAGAACGATTCCGTAAATTAGTTGATGATCATTACGAAATGATCCGCAACAGCGATATTTCGTTTTTATTCCCTGTCAATGATGAAGAAGATTTCACGGCAGCGAAAAAACACGCTGCCGATTTTTTGATCCAAATCTGTGGCGGACCCGATTATTTTGCCCAAACGCGCGGTGAACCTCGCATGGTTGGACGTCACGCACCTTTTCGTATCGATGAACATGGACGCCGACGATGGCTCGAATTTTATGCCGTCTTGCTTCCTAAACTGGAAGAGGAAGGGATTAATCCTGAATATATCCAATCCTTCTGGAATTACCTCGATGTTTTTTCGATTTGGATGATCAACACCCCTTCACATTAATCTTTCCCGCGATTGCGGGAATTATCTCTATCTTAATAAACATTAAACCCCTTTCACGCTAAAATCACTGAATTTTTCTTTTGGAGAACTTCCCTATGAATGAAGCCAAATACATTTGGATGAACGGCAAACTGCTCCCATGGAGTGAAGCAAAAATTCACGTCCTTTCCCACACACTGCACTACGGTAACGGTGCCATCGAAGGGACTAAAGCGTATAAAACCCCGAAAGGGTATGCAATTTTTCGCTTAAACGACCACACTAAACGTTTGATTGAATCGGCGAAAATGACCCTTATCACCGTTCCCTACACGGTAGAAGAGTTAAACCAAGCACAAATCGAACTTTTGCGTGCTAATGAATTTACCGGAGAGAATGTCTATCTCCGCCCGATCGTTTACCTTGGATACGGGGTAATGGGTGTTTATCATAAAGAAGCACCGGTTGAAGTTTCGGTTGCCGCATGGGAATGGGGTGCATACCTCGGTGAAGAGGGGATGAAACGGGGAATTCGTCTTAAAATTTCGTCATTCAGCCGCCCAAACAACAAATCAAATATGGGTAAAGCCAAAGCGGTAGGAAACTATCTCAACAGCCAAATGGCAAAATTTGAAGCGGTTGAAGCAGGTTATGATGAAGCATTGCTCCTCGATGATGAGGGATACGTTGCTGAGGCGAGTGGTGCTTCTTTTTTCCTTATAAAAGACGGTGAACTTATCACACCGCCTAATGACAATTCGCTTGTTTCTATCACTCAGAAAACGGTTATCGAAATGGCAGAAAACATGGGTATCAAAGTAACGCGCAGAAAAATCACACGTGAAGAGATTTACGTTGCGGATGAAGCGTTCCTCACCGGAACTGCTGCTGAGATCACTCCGATTCGCGAAGTAGACGCACGTGTGCTCGGTGCAGGAGGACGCGGACCGTTGACTGAAAAAATTCAAGCTGCTTATTTCGATATCGTATGCGGACGCAATCCTGCTTACGATCACTACCTTACCTATATCAACTAAAAATTATGGGCTCGTCTTTCGAAGTGAGCCTTGTGATAACATAGCCAATCGGGATATATTCCGATGGCTTTAAAATTCTAAAAAGGCGCATTCAATGGCGAGTGATATGAACGACTATTTTAATAAAAAGAAAAAAGAAGAGCAAAAGGGGGGGGGATTTAATACCTCCAAACCTCCAAAGTTTGATTTGAATATGAACGGTAACAAGGCCGGAATGCTTTGGCTTATCGGGGGATTCATTTTACTGCTTGTTTTAGCTAAGCCGTTTGTTATAATCACCGAAGGAGAACGCGGAATTTTATCGACAAATGGAAAGTATGAAGATCAAGCACTGATGCCAGGGCTCCATTTTCTTATTCCTCTGATTCAAAAAATCTATATTGTCGATACCAAAGTACGTATCATCAATTATGCCGATAAAATCGACCGGGCTTCAACTGCAGGAGATGGAATCTTGCTCAAACCGGCAATTACCGTTTTGGACAAACGCGGTTTGCCGGTCTCGATCGATATGACTGTTCAGTACCGTCTCAACGCCCATCTTGCGGCACAAACCATTTCTAACTGGGGATTTAGCTGGGAAGACAAGATTATTGATCCGGTAGCACGTGATGTCGTCCGTAATGTCATCGGCCAATATGAAGCGGAATCCTTACCCATTATGCGTAACGCTATCGCTCAAAAAATCGAAGCCGGTATTCGTACTACGGTAGAAGGGCAAAAAAATGCCCCTGCACAGCTGGAGTCAATTCAGTTGCGAGAAATCGTACTGCCGCAAAAAGTAAAAGACCAAATCGAGCGTGTACAAGTAGCAAAACAAGAGGTAGAACGTGCTCAACAAGATGTTGAACGTGCTAAACAAGAAGCTTTTAAAAAAGAAACGGAAGCACAAGGGGTAGCGAACGCTATGACGATTGAGGCTGAAGCCAAAGCTAAAGCAAACCGTCTTATAGGGAATTCACTAACTCCTGGATTGTTAAAACTTGAGCAAATTCAAGTTCAAGGGAAATTTAATGAAGCGCTCAAAGAAAATAAAGATGCGAAGATTTTCCTCACTCCCGGAGGTTCTACCCCGAATATTTGGCTTGATACCAAAGCAGGTGATTCACAAAAATTAAGTTCTACAGGTAAATAACCCATGAATCTCGATCACATAGATTGGCAAAAATCAGAGCTACTTCCCGTTATCGTCCAAGACTCCACCACTTTGGAAGTGCTGATGATGGCTTATATGAACCGTGACGCGTTAGAACTTTCTCTCTCTACTCGTATTGCTCACTATTATTCCCGTTCTAAACAGCGTCTTTGGAAAAAAGGGGAGAGCAGCGGGCACGTGCAGCATATTGAACGGTTTTTACTCGATTGCGATAACGATACCTTACTCATCATCGTTCGTCAAGAAGGGGTAGCGTGTCATACAGGACGTAAATCATGTTTCTTTACCGATTTGCAAAACGGTGAAACAATCAGTAAACCTCAAATGGAGACCGCGAGTATGTACGGCATCATTGACGAGTTGTACCATACAATCCTTTCGCGAAAAAATGCTGATCCAGAGACATCATGGACAGCTAAACTTCTCTCAAAAGGGGATAACTCTATTCTCAAAAAAGTAGTTGAAGAGGCGGGAGAATTTAGTTTTGCCATCAAAGACGGCAATGAAAATGAAATTATTTACGAATGTGCCGATCTAGTCTATCATGTTCTCGTCGCACTGGGACATAAAAATATCTCTCCCGATCGAGTCAAACAAGAGCTAGCGCGGAGGTTTGGTACGAGCGGCATCGCGGAGAAAAACTCTAGGGACCAATGAAAACACTGATTATCGATTTTATCCATCATCTTATCATTTATGATTATTTCCTCTTTGGGGGAATTATCATTCTCTTTATTCTTCTACTTATTCTTGCCATCATTTTACGTCATAAAATAGGAATAGCCATTTTCTTTGTACTGGTCGCTTTTGGAGTTTTGACGGCGGGTCCCGTAGGAGGTTACATTGCATTGCACCAGTATCTCTTTAAACATACAATTATCATTCGGGAAGTCAAAGCCCTCCAGTTTACGGAAGCACTTCTCATTAAGGGGGATATTAACAATACCTCAAAACGCCCTTTTAGCGAGTGTACCCTTCATGCTGGAGTCTATAAAGTTTCCCACAATCAATACCTTGATAAAGTATATCCATATATCCCCTTCAAAAAATCTTCTTTGAAAATTCAAAAGCAACTGAAACCGGGAGAATCTGAACCGTTTAAACTTTTCGTCGAACCGTTCCGATATTCAAAAGACTATAATATTACCCTCAAGGGAGAGTGCAGATGAGCCCCTTAACCTACTGGCATTATTTGCTCATTGGAGCGATTGCCCTTCTTTCACTATTAGCGACCGCTTTAGCGTTTCGCAGCGATTCGAAATGGTCTATCTTTATCAGTATAAATTTAATGCTTGCCCTTATCATGTTCTTTGTATGGGAACTCATCAATCAGTCGGTGTATCAGGTTGAAGTATCACAAGTTGAGGATAAGCATCTCTATCAAACAGAACAGCTTATGATTAAAGGGGTCGTCCGAAATACCGGCAAATTTCCCGTAGCCAATGTCATCGGTGTCATTAAATTAATCAATTCAAGCCATGGCAGAGATAAAAAACGACAGCAATTCAACCAACCGACCGCTTTTGCCGAAGTGTACAAAGGGGACAACCCCGGATCAAAACCTCAAAATATTATTTCAGAACATGTTATTGCCGATTATTTGGATCCTGGAAGTTCCAAATCATTTATCATCTACTTGGATTATCCCCCCTACTTCACCAACGGTTATTATGAAGTCAATGGAAAAGTGTATTAATATTTTAATCCCACTTCTTTAAGCGCACTATTTAAAATCCGCAATTGGACATTTTTATCTTTGCACCATTGCGGTGCTATTAGCGATTCATCATCAATACCGGCACTGATACGCTGAACACTAACATGGGAGGGTTTTAAGAGAATGGCTTCGCTAAGCACCTCAGCATACAACTCTTGCGTAATAGGGGTAAACTCCCCTCGGGCATATTCATTGGCCAAAGCGGTTCGTTTAACTACATAAAGAGGATGATATTTGACCGAATCAATCCCAAGTGTATAAGCCCGCTTTGCCGTTTCAAGCATCATGACTTTGTCCTCTCCGGGAAGTCCGAAGATTAAATGACCGCATACATTCAAACCGTATTTTTTTGCTTTTAGAATTGCCGCTTCAACATTCGCACTGTCATGTCCGCGATTTACCCGTTGCAACGTTTCATCAAAAATTGACTGTATTCCAAACTCAATCCAAATTTCTGTTTTTTGAGAAAGCTCTGCTAGATATTCGAATGTCTCATCACTAATACTGTCTGATCGGGTACCGATGCTGAGTCCAACCACATTATTGAAAGAGAGCGCTTTCTCATAAAGGGCTTTAAGGGTACTCAGTGGGGCATAGGTGTTTGTAAAACTTTGAAAATAGACAAGGTAACGTTCTGCGCTGTTTTCATCTCTTAATCGCTTAGAGAGTGCATCAAACTGCCACTGCAGCTGCTGAAGCTGTTTATCCAAATGGGGATTTGAAGCGGAAGATAAATTGAGGAAAAAACCTTTTAGCTCTTTGGCTCGATCCAAACTGGGGCTAAAAGAGTCATTTTCGCAAAAAGTGCATCCCCCTTTTGCTACGGTTCCATCGATATTAGGACAGGTAAATCCGGAGATTGAGACAGGGACTTTAGAGACTTTGCCCCCGAATTTACGGTGCAAATATTGCCCGAAGGTAAAAATTTGCTCCCGCATTCTTATCCCTTAGATAATGTATTTGCCGGTAAAACAGGCGGTACAGTAATTCTCTTCCTTGCCGTTGACACTGCTCAACAACGCTTCATTGCTCAAATAGCCAAGCGAATCGGCTTCAATAAACGCACAAATCTCCGCATTGGTCATATTCGCTGCGATCAGTTTCTCTTTATCCGGCGTATCCACGCCGTAGTAACACGGATCGGTTGTCGGAGGGCTGGAGATACGCATATGGACTTCAGCAGCCCCTGCCGCTTTCAGCATACGAACGATCTGACGGCTGGTCGTTCCACGCACAATAGAGTCATCAACGACGATAAGGCGTTTCCCACGAATAAGATCATTAATCGGAGAGAGCTTCATTTTAACTTTAAGATCACGCATCTCTTGAGTCGGCTCGATAAATGTACGACCGATATAGTGATTACGCATAATTGCCATCTCGAAAGGGATGCCGCTTTGCTGTGAATATCCGATTGCCGCAGGAACGCCGCCATCCGGAACAGGAACAACCATGTCCGCTTCAATCGGCTGCTCTTGTGCAAGTGCTTTTCCCATCGCTTTACGCATTTCATAGACGTTTTGATTGTAAACATTCGAATCCGGACGGGCAAAATAAACATACTCAAAAATACAATGTTTCGGAGTCGGTTCAAATACTTTGATTGACTTCGGCGCTTTTCCTTTTTCGAAAATGAGGAGTTCCCCCGGTTCAACATCACGGATATACTCCGCACCGATCAAATCAAACGCACACGTTTCCGAAGCAACTACGTATCCGTCTCCAACACGTCCGAGGCTCAAAGGACGGAAGCCATGCGGATCACGCATCGCGAACATTTTAGAACGACTTAGGAAAACGAGAGAATAGGCCCCCTCAATTTTTTTCACTGCATCAATAATACGATCGGTCAAATGGTGCTGATCGCTTTTAGCAATCAAATGGATCAAGTTTTCCGTATCCATATACGTCTGAAAAATCGCCCCTTTTTTGATCAAGGCATCACGCACGACTTTGGCATTGGTAAGATTTCCGTTATGAACAATCGACATCTCGCCCAAATCATAGCGGGCAAACACCGGCTGTGCGTCTAAAATCGAGTCATCCCCTGCTGTTGAATAACGGGTATGCCCTATGGCCATATTCCCTTTGAGGGTATTCAGCTTTTGGGTATCGAATACTTGCGTAACTAACCCTCGATCTTTAATCGTGAAAAGTTTTTCACCATTACTCGTACTGATCCCGGCAGCCTCTTGTCCACGATGTTGTAAGGCGTGAAGAGAGAAATAAGCCAGTTTAGAGGCCTCAGGATGATCAAAAATACCGACTACCGCACATTTTTCATTTAAGCTACGCACAAAAAATCCTTACTCAATATCTAAACAATCGCTAATCGCGTATAAGCCGTTTGGCTTGCCTACCAACCATTTTCCTGCACGAATCGCCCCTTTGGAAAAGGTATTGCGACTTGTTGCGGTGTGATGCAGTTCAATAAACTCACCGTCATTATAGAACCCGACCGTATGACGCCCGACGATATCCCCACCGCGCAATGCCATAACAGCTATCTCATCTTGGGAGCGCTCACCGATATTGCCGTTACGTCCGCTAACACGAACCTTATCCAAATCCAAGTTACGTCCCGCTGCCGCCGAGTGAGCCAAAGTTAACGCCGTTCCGCTTGGGGCATCTTTTTTGTGACGGTGATGTTGTTCGACAATTTCAATATCAAATCCGCTCAACGTTTTGGATGCGGCATAGACCAATTTATTGAGTAATGCAACCCCTAATGACATATTGGTCGCATACAAAATCGGCATTGATTCACTTGCCGTTTTAAGCAAATTCATCTGATGTTCATCCAAACCGGTTGTCCCTATAACCAACGGTTTAGGATGTTTGATTGCTTCTTCAAGTAAAATTTGTGTTGCTTCAGGAAGGGAAAAATCGATAATAACATCCGAGCCTTTGAGCAACGTGGCCATATCGTTGGTCACCAAAACTGATGGATCAATTGAGAAATTAAGCTCATTACGGACATATACAGCCCCAAGTGAAATCTCGCTCTCATGGCGCAAATCCTCAATCAACAATCGACCGACACGACCGCCTGCACCAAATACTCCTGCTCTAACCATCTCGCAGTTCCCCATTCTCTATTATTCTAAAGACATTTTATCGTTTTAGTGTTTAAAAAGTACGTAAACGTATTAATGTCCATCCACATAAGCAATTGCCTGCAATGCCGCCACGGCACCATCACCCGCCGCACACACCACTTGTTTTGGTGCTTCTGCACGCATATCCCCTGCCGCAAAAAGACCCGGAACCGAAGTTTTCATACTCAAACCAATTTTAACTTCACCCCAAGGGGTCATATCACATAAGAAACTGCCGTCTTCTTGAATAAGAACTTGGTTATTGACATTGTTTCCGACAAAAACGAATACCCCCAGTACATCAATTTGACGTATAGACCCATCCGTAAAAACAACACGAATACCGGTAACACCCATTTTATCGCCAAATACCTCTTCAGGAACGGCATTAACTACGAGTTCAATATTGGCAGTATTTTTTACCCGCTCAATGGTATTGGGAGCGGAACGGAAGGTATCACGTCTATGGATCAAATACACACGTGAGCATATTTTTGCCAAATAGAGCGCTTCTTCCAATGCCGTATCACCACCGCCGATCACTGCAACCTCTTTTCCCTTATAGAAAAAGCCGTCACATGTAGCACATGTACTAACACCCCGTCCAAAATAAACATCTTCACCGGTAAAACCGGCCCGTTTTGGAGTCGATCCGGTGCAAACAATGACACTTTTGGCTTCATCAGCAGTACCATCAGATTTTTGTATAGTAAAGACTCCATCTTCGCGGCGAGAAACACGGGTCACTTCAGACATCTCATGTTTAAGCCCAAAACGTTGACATTGTTCGGGCCAAGGAATCATCAAATCCATTCCAGTTATATGGCCGGTAACTCCTGGATAGTTTTCGATTTCGGAGCTCATCGTAATCTGTCCGCCGGGCATACCTTTTTCGAACATAGTAACATTATCCAATCCCCCACGTGTGGTATACAAACCCGCAGTCAATCCTGCCGGTCCTCCTCCGATAATTGCACAATCCAACATTCAAAACTCCTGTTTTCAAAAAAACTTATTTAATAGAATATGATACTGTGTAATAAATAAAGAGGTACTTTTAAGGGATGAGGGGTAAAAAAATTAAGGTCATATTTATAATTAAAATAAATACATCAAATAAATAGGAGGGATGAAAGAGGGTGAAACCCTCTTTCACAGTAACGAATTATAGAAGTGCGTTCAGTTTGTCAGCAAACGCTTGCTTAGAAGCAGCACCGACCATTTGCTCAACCACTTCACCGTTTTTAAAGAAAAGAATTGTAGGGATAGAACGGATACCGTATTTAACTGCGATATCTTGCTCTTCATCTGTATTTACTTTACAGATTTTAGCTTTGCCTTCAAACTCATTTGCCAACTCTTCGATAACTGGAGCTATCATACGACAAGGCCCACACCAAGGAGCCCAAAAATCGACTAATGCGACACCTTCTTTGGTTACTTCTTCAAAATTTGATACTGTCAATTCAGTGTATTTACCCATTGTACTTCCTTGAGTTCTGTTTATTGTGAGGACATTATAACGCCCCATTCTTTAAAACGACTTATTACTAAAGTCTCACATTTTTTCTCAGCACAATCACTTTTTATCCGTTTTGTACCTCATTAAAAATTTCAGGAATATAGTTGCTTTTTTCTTGGCGGCATACTTCCAATTCCATCATTTGCATGTATTTGGTTTTTATCTCTTCGAGTGTCAATTCTCCCGGTGGTTTCCTCACGGCAATAAATCCGCATAATTTTCCACTTTCATCATATTTTGGCGTTACCGTAACAACGACCCAATAAAAGGCTCCATCTTTTCGTAAATTTTTAACATACCCTTCCCATGGATAGCCTCGTTCAACCGTTTCCCACATAGACTGAAAACAGCATTTAGGCATATCCGGATGCCGTATAAGCGAGTGAGGCTTGCCAATTAACTCCTCTTTTTCATACCCTGACATTTGAATAAATAGACGATTCACATACGTTATTTTGCCATGAAGATCGGTTTCTGTGATCATATTACCGCCTTCAAACTTGACCTCAACATCGGTAGGAATTGGTCTTTGCATAAAGCAACCTTCTATAACCAAAAATAATTTCGCAATCATTATACCTATTTGACGAATCTAATGTAAATAAAAACACTGAATTTTAGAAAGTTATGTTTTCTATATGATCAATAGCCTCATCGGTAACAATAAGAGCATCAATGCAATAAGCTAAATCAAGACGTTTTTTTTGGAGATAGGTTTGGATAGTACGGTTTAGTTTTTGAAGTTTTGCGCAGGTAATGTTACCAACAGCTTGCTCATAGCTTTGAGCGCTTTTCACTTCGACAAAATGGATCACATTATCTTTGAGGGCAATAATATCGATCTCGCCAAAGCGATTGTAAACGTTGCGGTCGATAATTCGATATCCGCGTAATCGGAGGAAATCACATCCGCGCTCTTCGGCAACATTACCTTTGGCACGGGTGTGCACGATTTTAGTCCAAATAGTCGGGTTTGATCACCTCGACTTTAATCGATTTGAATCTTGCCGTTTTGATCAATTCATCAGCCTCATCCCCAAAAAGAAAATTGATTTGGCTTTTGGCGTGATGAAAGGTCGTAAACAATGTCCCTTTTTTAACGGTCGAACTCACTTTTACTCGAAGCGGCGCGCTTTGCCCATACTGGCTTTTAAGGACAACAAAATCTTTGTACTCAAAAAATTCTTCATCCTCAACACTCACAAGCAACGTATCTTCGCTATGACTCCGGCTAAGTTTCTCGCACGCATTCGTTTGTGCAGCGTTATTATAATGGACCAGCACCCGCCCTGTCGTAAGATAATATCCCTCATGACCTTGAGTGCTCAATAACTCTTCAATCTGACCGCGAGGTGCGTATTGGTGGTAGTGAAACGACCCCTTTCCGTCTTTCGTTCGAAAAGTTCCGATATGCAGTACCGGTAAATCTTCTTCTTGAACCGGCCATTGAAGCCCCCTCAACCGGTTAGCTTCAAGCTTTTCGTAACTCGCTCCGCCAAAACGGAGGGGAGCATCAACACGAACTGCTTCCCAAACGTCGTAAGAGCTTTTTAAACCTAAATCGGTGCCATAACGTTTGGATATCTCAGCTATGACTTCCCAGTCATCGGGCATAGTAACGTTAATCAGCGGCTGAGAGAGATGAAGTCGCCGTTCTGCATTCACATAAACACCTGTTTTTTCATAGGCACTTTTTACCCCGAAAATGATGTCGGCAAATTTGGTAATCTCATTATCAAACAGTTCATTGACAATAAGGAGATCAAGATTTCTGAGGGCCGTATGTATTTTGGTTTGGTTAGGGTGAATATGGGCAATATCTTCACTGATATTAAACAGTGCTTTGATTTTTCCTTCCACCATCGCATCGATCAGATCAGGGGTCATCATCCCCACCTCTTTGGGGGGTTGATAATCGGGAGCATAGTAAGGGAGCATCCCCACATCGCATGTCCCTTGGACATTATTTTGCCCTCGCAGTGGCATCAATCCTGCTCCTCGTTTTCCGATGTTTCCCGTCAACATCGCGAGATGGGTGATTGCCATCACCGCATATGAACCGTCCAGATGCTCCGTAATCCCTAGACCCCAGAAAAAAAGGCTTTTTCGTGTGGCATATTTTCGTGCAACAATCCGAATCTCTTCTACGAGCGATTCATATCCTGGGATTTGTAACAAAAATTCAGGATTGGCATACGGGTCATTCACAATAGCTTGTTTGTACTCCTCATACCCTTTGGTTCGAGAAGTCACGAACTCCGCATTAACCAAATTTTCCTCGATGATGACATATGCCATCATGTTCAAGATCATAAGATTGGCTTCGTAGGGGATACTCAAATGATGGGTTGCCGATTTGGAGAGCTGAATACGGCGTACATCGAGAACCGCAAGTTCAACCTCTTTTTGTTTGATCACATCCAGCATGCGATTGGCAACGATAGGGTGCCCCTCGCTCGTGTTTGAACCCATTACCACCATAAATTCGGTCTCGTAAATATCATCAAACGGGTTCGTCATGGCCCCTTCTCCGATGGTCGTACGCATCCCTTTTAACGAAGGAGCGTGACATACACGGGCACAGTTATCGACATGAGGAGAACCAACCACGTGACGGGTAAAGTGCTGAAACAAATACGAACCTTCGCAGCTTGTCCGTGCTCCGCCGATCGCGGCAAAACTGTGTGCACCGTGTTCATTCGTTATCGACTTGAGTTTACGAGCAGCAAGTTCATAAGCACTCTCATAACTGATTTCGTAAAAATCGTTTCCAATCGGCTCTAGATAGTCCATATCCAGATCGGCAAATAACGATGCATTGGCATTCAAAAACGACTTGCGGACGCGCGCGTTGCGAAGACGCTTTGGATGGGTAACAAAATCCCATCCCTGCTTTCCTTTAATGCACAGTCTCCCCTGAGATACGGTACCTTCTTCTTTGGCAAAGATTTTTTGGATTTTATTATCTTCCACTTCAGCGGAAATATCACACCCTACGCCGCAATAGGTACAAACGCTGTCGATGATCATAAAGATATTTCCTTGATAGTACGGGTTATGCACCCTTTTTAAAATTAGTGAAGTTTACAATTTTGTCTCTTAAGGACTGCGGAAGTAGCGTAAGAATTCGAATCATTAAGGTAAATCTAAAAGGAAAAGCATAGCGTATTCTTTTCCGTTCAATCGCATGGGTAATCCTCTCTATCCCTTTGTCGGTCGTCATCAAAAACGGCATTTTAAAGCGGTTCTTCTGCGTCATCTCAGAATCGATAAATCCGGGCATGATCGTCATGACGGTAATGCCATGCGGTTTTAACTGATAATGCAGCCCTTCAGAATAGGCATTAAGTGCCCGCTTGGAACTGCTGTACGCAATCGAAGTCGGCATCGTAAAGAGTGAGGCAAGAGACGAAATGAAAACGATCTCTCCTGATTTTTGCGCCATTAGTTTAGGGATGATCGGTTCTAAGAGGGCATGAACACTCAAAAAGTTGGTGCCAAACAGACGATAAAAATCTTCAAACGGAGTTATTCCCCCTGCATGCCCTGTTGATACTCCGGCATTAAGGATGATTCGATCGATCGGCTTTTCTATTAGTCTCTTACCAATCTCACCCATAAGTAAGAAGTTATTTACATCTGCAATGATGGTTTTGACCTCAGCTCCTTTTTCACGGCATTTTTGCGCTATATCGTTTAAGCGATTTTCTCTACGGGCGATCAGCACTAAATCATTTTCGTTTGTCGCATAATAAAGTGCCAATGCCGCACCTAAACCGCTGCTTGCTCCGGTAATGATTATACGCATTAAAACCCACTCACTAAAAAATCAAGTGCGGCAATAATATCACTCCGTTGTTCTTTTAATGAACCAACTTTTTCTCCTAAAATAGAGCGTTCCATCCCAGCCATCTCTTGTGTTAGCATCGCTACGTTTTCTCCATTAATCTCAAAAATGGGATTCAAGTGTTTCATAAACTTCCCTTCTCGTGCCAAAGGGACAACAACACACGTAGTTAATGCACTTAGTAAATCTGTCTGAATATTAAGGAGATAAGGGATTTCGGTATTACTCTCTATATTGTTATTATGATAAACATCAAATTGTGCCATTAGAACCGTCTCAATCCGCTACTAAATACACCCCGTTTCTGAACACGTTGGTTATAGTCGTCAATCGCACTTTGATTCTCACTCAGCCACATTTTTTCTTTTTGCTCAACAATTTTTTCTGCCAAAGACTCTTCCAATGATTTTGAAAGATTTATTTTCAACTCTTTTGCTTGCTGTAGTAAATCACTGTTGATACTTAAATTCGCCGATTTTTTTGGGGCATTTGGATTATAAATAGCTGTCATCACATTCTCCATGCGTATTAATTATGCGCATTATAACATGATATAAATATAGATACCCACTAAAATTTGGAATGACAAAGCATATTTATTTGAAGTTAAAAACGATAATATGAAATTTTTCTTGATGAGCCTAGACTCCTTATGCTACTGAATTATCTAAATTTGATAGTATATTGATTAACGATGAATAGTAATATTTACAAGGATTACCCATCATTTTTGTTTGATATATATTACTAACTCCAGCATTTTTTTCAAATTCACGCTTGTATTTTAGGGAGTGATAGTATTGTTCATCCATATACAATTCAAATCCTATATGTATCTTCTCTTTAATAGCTTTCCGCGCTGTTTCTTCTATATCCTTCAGCTGTGCAAATGGAATTCCCAAACTGTTTAGTGAAATGTGATTACAAGATTCGGAAATATGCAACAGTGGATCATCATAATATTCATTACTTCCTTGAGCTATAACAGTATAGGTACTAAGCCCCAATGTAGTTTGATAAATTGTATTAATTTCACTCGCAAGTTGAATAAAAACTTCAGGTTGATAGTCGCTTTGGCTGTTGCTTTTGAAATACCTAACTGACCAGTTACTTTTTAGTAAAATACTATCAGCAAACGATATAAACGAAATCTCTGGATATTTTGCCGATAAGGTATCAATTGCATTCCTTAGCGCAATTAGTTTATCTCTTGTCATTTCACCGCGTTCGAGTGCAATTTTGACATTTACTGCATCTATGAGTGCAAATATAGAGTATGATCGTAAATATAGATTCTCTAGCCACTTACTAGTAACAAAAAGACGTGGCTTTTCGTCGTATTTCTCACTGCCAACACAAGCGATAAATTGATTTTTTGGCAAAGTTATTGTAACTTCGTGAAATCGATCATTACCATTTGGGTACCAAGATAATTCTATTGTGTTTTCAGTTATTACCCTCGCAGCAATATAACCCACCTTACCAACATGCTGATATTTTTTTCCATCGAATACTTTTAACATCGCATTCTCGTACTGATGCAAATAGCATTCATCAATTAAAAATAAATCACGATCTAGTGGTATTTCTTCAAATTTGTAATTATCAAAATCTTCATGTTGAAACAAAGCTCGACCTCCTGTTTTTAATATCATCCTATCTCCACACAGTCAATCTCAGCTATAATTATACCTATGAATGAAACACTAAAAATCGGGGAGATTAATATCCTCGTTATCGATCGGGATACGACACCCGGACTTTTTTTACGCGCCTTAGATGAGAGCGATATTTTATTGCCCAACCAATACGTCACGGACACCATGCACATCGGCGATACCATAGACGTATTTGTCTATACCGATTCCGAAGATCGCCCCGTCGCTACGACCTCAACACCCAAAGCAATGGTGAATGAAATCGCCTTTGTCGAAGTTGTCGATACTACGGCTATCGGTGCGTTTATCGATTGGGGATTGCCCAAAGATCTGTTTATCCCGCGTGTCTACCAAAAACGTCCTTTTACCCTCGGTGAAAAACGGCTGATACGTGTCATTTTAGATGAAAAGACTAACCGCCTTGTCGGGACGGAAAAAATAAGCGGGGCTCTCATCGATGCGCCCAAAACCTTTTACCCCAATACTCCGGTAGAGTTTATAATCATTGCCAAAACGCCGCTGGGGTACAAAGCAATTATTGATCACCGTTATGAGGGTATGATCTACGCCAATGAAGTTTTTGAAACGGTTCGCGTCGGCGATATAAAACACGGGTTTGTTAAACAACGCCGTGATGATGGAAAACTCGATCTTTCCCTCCAAATGATCGGTAAAGCCAAAGCCTCCAATGCGGCGGATAAAATTTATGAGATGCTGGCCAAAAACGGGGGAATGCTCCCCTATAACTATAAAAGTGATCCCGAGGTTATACAAAAAATCTTTGGACTTAGTAAAAAGAATTTCAAGAGTGCCTTGACCCAATTGGTCGATAATAAAAAAATTACAGTTCAGGAGAACGGAATTTATGGGATATAGACCAAAGAAAAGCCCTTTCAGTCATCTAAAAGCGCGCAATCTAAGTTATAAAGAAGATGATCAAACCTTTACCCTTATCAGTTTTAATCGTGACTCAATGCTCTTGGAAGTTCATATCAATGACGGGAAAGAGACCAAAATCGTGACCGATTTTCCCTTTGCCCATCTCCCTAAAAAGATTAAGCAAGAGCTCAATCCGCTATAATTCCACTACTATTTTTTAAAGGATTTGAATGTCTCAATTTATCAATGTAACCGCAGATAAAAAAGCGAACGTCTATTTTGATGGGAAAGTAACCAGCCGGACTCTTCATTTTGCGGATGGAAGTATCAAAACACTAGGAATCATGTTACCGGGTGAATATACCTTTAATACGGGTGATAAAGAGATCATGGAAATTATGTCCGGAGAAATGGACGTTCAGCTTCCTGCTTCGGAAGAATGGATCAGCATTACAGGGCCACAAAGTTTCGACGTTCCTGCAAACAGCGCGTTTCACTTGAAAGTTAAAACCGTTTCAGACTACTGCTGCAGTTTTGTAAAATAGCAGTTAGGGAGATATCCTCTCCCGCTAGCGTACCTCTACCATCGATGCGCTTATCCACCCCTCTTTCTCAAACGCTTTCCACCCTTTTTCCATTATAATCCCGCTTATTTTATAATAACTGCCTCGTTTGCTTTTGGCTGTAAAAGTCGTTTTTACTTTATAATGGGTGCAATCCGTTCCTCCGGGTTGTGTACAGACAAGATTGTCTTCTTTACATGAAAATTTTACAGGAACTATCTCTTCTATATCACCCGTTGCCATTAGAGCTTCCGGCTTGTTTTCTACTTTTTTATCCAATTTATTATCTATAATCCCCAAAAGAAGTTTTCGCGCCTCTTTGTCCCCTTGTTTTGCAGCAAGCGATAGCCACATCATCGCAAAACCGTCATTTTGTTCAACGCCGCGTCCCGATACATACATAATTCCAATATTATACTGCGCGTCAATGTGCCCTTGCAACGCCGATTTTTTGTACCACTGCGCCGCTAATGTATCATCTTTTTCCACTCCAAGACCCCGTTCATAAATAACGCCTACTTGAAATTGGGCAACCTTATCTCCCCGTAATGCATCGGTATAAAGCTTCCAGAATTCCTCTGTATACTTGGATTCATCCAACGTATTAAGAATATCATCTGCATAGCTGTATATACTATTTCCCATTATTAATACAAGGACTATGATCCATTGCAGAAGTGTTTTTTTCATTATCAAATCCCTTTTACAATGTATTAAAAGCTCTATCTCCGGCATCGCCCAGCCCGGGTATAATAAATTTGTCATTCGATAGATTCGCATCTATTTGCGCAATAACTATCATAACATCCGGATGAACGGCTTCAACGGTTGCAATTCCCTCAGGCGAAGCAATAATATTGAGAGTAATAATTTTTTCTGCACCTTTCTCCTTGATTACCCTTATAGCATCACATAACGAGCCTCCGGTAGCCACCATAGGATCGACCAGAATCACTGTTTTACCTGTACAATCACCGATCCTGTCATAATACAAAACACTTTCATGGGTGTATTCATCCCGTTTCATCCCCAAGAATCCTGATACTGATCCTTGGAGCATTTCTATCAAAGCTTCATGCATCGGTAATGCTGCTCTCAAGACAGATACAACCATAATGGAAGACTCGTCGATAAACTCAAACTCATTTGTCCCTCTCCAGGTTTCAATCCGTTTTAACATCAAATCAATTTCACTTAGCCCTTCATACGCCAGTAATTTTGTGATTTCATGAATCGTATGTCGAAAAACGAATGGTGAGAGATTAATATCCCGTAATGTGTTGACCAAGGAAGAGAGTAAAGGGTGTTGTGGTGAGATGTGCATTGTCCCTCTTTTGAGTAAATGCACTATTATAGTAGATTATTTTATTTTGATCCACCGCCTGCAAAGCGCAGGGGGAATTATTTATAGCGGTAAGTAATACGGCCTTTGTCCAGACTATAAGGAGTTAGCTCGATTTTAACCGTATCTCCCGGTAGAATTTTAATGTAGTGCATTCGCATTTTACCTGCGATATGACACAAAATTACATGCCCGTTCGGCAACTCAACACGAAACGTTGCGTTTGGTAGTGCCTCAATAATCTTTCCGTCAACTTCAATGACATCATCTTTTGCCATAATGATCCTTTTTACGCGATTGATAATATTTCAGCTCTACCGTTGATAATCGCAACCGTATGCTCATAATGAGAGCCTCTCAGCCCATCCGTACTCACGACATCCCAACCATTTGCCAAAATTTTGGATTGCCCCTCTTTTTGACAAATCATCGGCTCTAGACAAAAAACCATTCCGTTTTTTATCTTGGGTCCCGCTTTGGTATTGTTCCCATCTAAATAGTTGGGAATTTCAGGTTCCTCATGCGGTTTTTTACCGATCCCATGACCGCAAAAGTTTCTCAACGGGACAAATCCCCGTGAAAGGATAAATTGTTCCATTTCGTATGAGAGCTCTTTAAAACGCATTCCGTCTTTGATAATATCGATCGCAAAATAGAGGGTATCTTTAGCACATGCAATCAATGCTTCGTCTTCGGGAGTTATCTTCCCTACCCCAAGCGATATTGCAGCATCACCGAAATACCCCCCTTTTTTCGTTCCGACATCAAATCCAACAATATCACCCTCACATAGAGCGTAATCGGTCGGAATACCGTGAATAATCACCTCATTGACAGAAGTACAAACGGCACTGGGGAAACCGTAGAGACCTTTGAAAGAGGGGATGGCACCATGCGAGCGAATATACTCCTCACCCATAGCGTCAAGTTCCTTCAAGGTAATTCCCGGTTTTGCGTGTTGAGCCAATAGCTCCAGCGTCCCCGCCACAATTTGATTGGCGGAACGAAGGAGTGCTATTTCACTGTGTTTGCGTAGCGCAATCGCCATTTTTAAAGGCCAACCGCGCTAAGAGTTTGGTATTTGCTCATGTATACTTGCGCTTCAATACGACGCATAGTATCCAATGCAACTTGAACAACGATCAATACGGCTGTTCCACCAAAGTAAAATGGAACGCCCATCGCTTTTACAGCTACCCATGGAAGTGTCGCAACCAATCCCAAATAAATGGCACCGGTGAACGTCAAACGGCTTGCTGTTTCATTCAAAAACTCTTTGGTTGAATCACCCGGTCTTACACCTGGGATAAATCCGCCTTGACGCTTTAAATTATCGGCAATATCTTTTGCATTAAAAACAATTGATGCATAAAAATAAGCAAAAAAGACGACAAACAAAAATTGTAAAAAGTTAAAGAAATAGTGATGTGGATTAAGAACATCCGCAATCGCTTGTATCGTCGGATTCGTACTGGACGAAAGGACTGTCATCGGAAACATCAAAATGGCCGAAGCAAAAATGACGGGAATAACACCCGCGAGGTTTACTTTGACCGGAATATAGTTCATAACCCGTTTATTCTGATTTTGAAGCATTGTCTTTTTGGCATAGGTTACCGGAATACGGCGTTCCCCAAGCTCAACATAAATAATGACCAAAATAGTAGCTACAATCAAGGCGACAATCGCTAATACAGCAATAAAACTCATTGCTCCGGTATTAACCATAGTAATTGCTTGACTGATACCGCTTGGAATAGCCGAAACAATCCCTGCGAAAATAATCAAAGAGACACCGTTACCGATACCGCTTTGGGTGATTTGCTCCCCGATCCACATCAACAACATGGTTCCTGCCAACATTGATACCGTTGCCAAAAGGATAAATGTCGAATGATCGACCAAAATCGCACTTCCGCCATCTTTTCCTGTCATGCTTTGAAGACCGATACTCACGCCGATTGCTTGTACAATCGTGATCACAATCGTTGCATAACGGATTATTTGCATGTATTTCACCATACCGTCACGCTCTTTTTTCATTTGACCTAATGTAGGAAAGGTCGCAGCAAGAAGTTCCATGATAATTGAAGCAGTGATATAAGGCATAATACCAAGAGAGATAATGGAGAGGCGTTCTACGGCTTTACCGCTAAACATATTAAACAAACCTAGCGCGTCTGCTTGGTGAGAATCAAAAAACGAAGCGAGGACGGCAGTGTCAACACCCGGTACCGGCACGTATGCCAGTAGTCGGTAGATAAAAAGAAAACCGATCGTTATTAAGATCTTGTTTACAATTTGTTGGTTCATTATTTACCAGTAGTTGTAACGTTTTCGTCTTTGATTTTAGATGCTAAGTTGATAGCGCTTGCGCCGACAAGTTTAACACTTGTGACCGATTTTTTCAAACGGTGTACACTACGGATTGTTTCCATTGTGATCTCTTCAAGTGCAGCAACTTCCGCTACGCGCTCTACATTGATAACATATGGTTTTACAACACGTGATGTAAATCCGATTTTTGGCAAACGGCGAGCAAGTGGTTGTTGTCCACCCTCAAAGTTACGTTTTTCATTGTAACCTTTACGAGCTTTTTGACCTTTATGACCTTTACCCGCTGTTTTACCTTGTCCACTACCTTGACCACGGCCAAGACGTTTTGTGCTGTGGGTTGACCCCTCAGCAGGTGTAAGATTTTCTAATGCCATCACTTATCCTTTGATGCGTGAAAGTGCGTCAATTGTCGCACGTACCACGGTGTTTGGATTGTTTGAACCCAAAGACTTCGTAAGGATGTCTTGGATCCCGGCAAGCTCAAGTACAGGACGTGTTGCGCCACCGGCGATAACTCCCGTACCTTCAGATGCAGGTTTAAGCAAAATGCGGCTTGCATTGTATTTAACTTCGATATCGTGAGCGATGGTAGTCCCTTTGATCTTCACGTTAGTGAGATTTTTGAACGCTTCATCAACCGCTTTACGAATAGCATCGGGAACCTCTTTGGCTTTACCGACACCGTAACCGACAGTCCCTTTTTTGTTACCTACGACCACAAGAGCCGTAAAGCGGAAACGACGTCCACCCTTTACAACTTTTGTAACACGACCGATATTTACGATCGCTTCTGAGAATTCTTCTCTGTTAATCGGATTCATCCATCAGCCCTTAAAACTTAATTTCATTTGCACGAAGTGCATCGGCAAACGCTTTTATAACACCGTGATACAAAAATCCGTTACGGTCAAATGTAACTTCATTGATGCCGGCATCTTTGAGGGTTTGAGCAAAGGTAGCAGCCGCTTTTTCAGCACTTTCTTTGTTTGCTTTAAGACCCAAAGTTTTTGAGTGTACCGCTGCAAGGGTTACCCCAAGATCATCATTAATTGCTTGCGCACTGATGAAACGGTTCGAACGAAATACAGAAACACGTGGCAAAGCCGCGCATCCTGAGATTTTAGAGCGAATACGGCGTTTACGCTGAAGGCGTTTTGCCGATTTTATTTTAAGTGTTTTACCTGTCATATCATCGCCCCTTATTTCTTAGATGTCTTACCGGCTTTACGCAGGATAGTTTCATCAGAGTATTTAACACCCTTACCTTTATAAGGCTCAGGTGGACGGAATGATCGAATCACAGCCGCAACTTGCCCAACTTGTTGTTTATCGACACCTTTGATGCTGATAACGTTTTTCTCAACTGAGATGTTCATTCCAGCAGGAATATCGAAATTGATATCATGGCTAAATCCAAGTTGAAGTTTCAAAATAGCACCTTCAACCGATGCACGATAACCAACACCGTTGATCTCAAGTTTTTTCTCAAAACCAGCCGTCAAACCAGTTAGGATATTTGCTGCTAGTGCACGGTAAGTACCCCAGAAAGCACGATCCGCTCTGGCATCAGAGTTTGTACTGAACGTCAAAGCGTTGTCTTCAAATACAACACCGCAGTTACCACGAGTATCAAGAGTTTGAGTTGTAGAACCTTTCACAAAAGTGAGTACTGTTCCGTCAATAGTTACGTTTACATCGCTAGGGATAGAAATAGGAAGTTTTCCAATACGTGACATCTTATCTCCTTACCAAATCGTACAAAGGACTTCGCCGCCAACGCCAAGCTCGAATGCTTTATCGTTAGGAAGAACCCCTTTTGAACTGCTGACGATGATGGTACCGTAACCGTTTTTGAAACGTTTAAGTTCATCTTTGCCTTTGTAAACACGGCGACCCGGTTTAGAAACACGTTTTACCTCATTGATAACCGTGCGGCCATTGTCATTGTATTTTAATACAACGTTAATAGTCTTTTTTACACCGTCTTCAACAACGTTAAAGCTCTCAATGTAACCTTTGTCTGCCAAAATAGCAACAACGGCTTCCACTACTTTAGAGTGTACTAATGTTGTTACATCTAATCGACGCATTGCTGCATTTCGGATACGAGTCAACGAATCCGAGATCAAATCATTAATCATTTATTTTCCTTATCTTAGTCGTAAGTAGTATCGAGCTGGGATTACCAGCTTGACTTTCTAACGCCTGGGATTAACCCTTCGTTTGCCATTTTACGGAAGCAAACGCGACAAATTCCGAAATCGCTGATAACAGAGTGTGGACGACCACAGATCTGACAACGAGTGTATGCACGGACGGCAAATTTTGGTGTGCGCGCCGCTTTAGCGATCATTGACTTTTTAGCCATTATTCTCTCCCTTTAGCAAACGGCATACCGATCATTTCAAGAAGTTTGAATGCATCTTTGTCCGCTGTTGCAGTCGTTACCACAGTGATATTCATCCCGTGGATTTGCATGATTGAATCATAATCAACTTCTGGGAAAATCAACTGCTCGGTAAGACCGAAGTTGTAGTTTCCGCGACCGTCGAAACCATTACGTGGAATACCACGGAAGTCTTTCATACGTGGAAGTGATACAGAGATCAATTTATCCATGAAATCGTACATTTGAGCACCGCGAAGTGTTACTTTAACACCGACCGGCATCCCTTCACGTACTTTAAATCCTGCAACAGATTTGCGTGCAACAACAACCGAAGCGCGTTGACCGGCAATATTGCTGATCGTGTCTTGGATGTTTTGGACCAATTTATTGTCTTTCATTGCAAAACCACAACCGACAGAAATGATCACTTTTTCAAGTGCAGGAACTTGCATAACGTTTGCAATTCCAAGTGCCGTTTGAAGCTCAGGTTTGAGAGCCAAATATTTATCTTTTAGTCGTGCCATGATTACGCCTCTACTTTGCGGACATTCGATGCGTCAACCGGCATCTCTTTGCTCATAAATCCGCCTTGTGGATTTTGCTCGCTAGGTTTGATCGCTTTTTTAGCAATACGAACACCCTTAACGATCACTTTGTTTTTCTTAGGCATAACTTGAAGCAATTCTGCTTTAGTACCTTTGTCATCGCCGGCGATCACTTCAACAATGTCGCCTTTTTTAAAATTAAATTTTGCCATCATACAACCTCCGGAGCAAGTGATACGATTTTCATGAAACCAGCGTAACGCACTTCGCGGCTAACAGGTCCGAAAATACGTGTACCGATTGGCTCACGTTTTTTGTCAAGAATAACCGCTGCATTTTCATCGAAACGGATCAAAGAGCCGTTATCACGGTGAACCTCTTTTTTCGTACGAACAACAACTGCAGTAACTACTTGACCTTTTTTGACCTTACCGGTTGGAGCCGCTTTTTTAACTGAAGCGATGATAACATCACCAACAGTTGCATAACGACGCTTAGAACCGCCAAGAACCTTAATACACATAATCTCTTTTGCCCCTGTGTTATCGGCTACGGCAAGACGTGTAAAACTTTGAATCATGCGTTCGCTCCTTTAACCAGAGTTTTGAGGCGGAATGATTTGCTTTTAGAAAGCGGTCGGCACTCCATCGCAATGACTTCATCACCAATTACTAATTGGTTGTTTTCGTCATGGATCATGTATTTTTTGAAACGTTTTACCGTTTTGTGGTAACGTGGGTGCATAACGCGGCGTTCAACAACGATTGTTGCTGTTTTTTCGCCGGCTTTTGAAACTACGATACCTTGAATTTCACGTTTATGTGTCATAGATCAGCCCTTACTTCACTGCGCTTAACGCGGTGTTGATGCGTGCAATGTCTTTTTTTGCCGTGCGAAGTTCGCTCGTATTGGTCAATTGCATCATTTTTTGCTTAATTTTCAAAGTGAAAAGCTCAATCTTTTTCTCTTTGAGCATACCTTGAAGTTCAGCTGCTGTTTTTTCGCTAATATCAGAATATTTCATTGCTCATCTCCGCAGTTACAATTTTGGTTTTGAACGGGAGTTTTTGCATTGCAAGCGCAAGTGCTTCACGTGCAAGAGTCTCTTCGACACCGCCCATTTCAAAAATAATACGGCCCGGTTTGATGTTCATAACCCATTGATCCACAGCACCTTTACCTTTACCCATACGCACTTCAAGTGGTTTGGCAGTCAAAGGTTTAGCTGGGAATACACGAATCCAGATTTTCCCGGTACGTTTAATGTGACGGGTTGCTGCGATACGTGCCGCTTCGATTTGACGAGAGTTAATACGTCCCGCTTCCGTTGCCTTGAAGCCGATAGAACCGAAATCAAGTTTGTTTGCTCTTTGAGCGTAACCGCGGTTACGCCCTTTCATCATTTTACGATATTTCGTACGTTTAGGCATCAACATGATTAGTTAGCCTTTCGTCGTGGACGACGTTGTTGATCTTCGCCACGCTCTTCTTTAGTTTCTTTAGCTTCTGGTTGGATACCTTTGGTGAGAACCTCACCTTTGAAAATCCAAACTTTGATACCGATTACACCGTAAGTGGTGTGCGCTTCAGCAAAACCGTAATCGATTTTTGCACGAAGGGTATGCAACGGTACGCGACCTTCAAGGTACCATTCCGTACGAGCGATCTCAGCACCGCCAAGACGACCTGCTACGGATACTTTAATACCTTTAGCTCCTGCACGTTGTGCATTTTGCATAACTTTTTTCATTGCACGGCGGAAAGCAACACGTTTTTCAAGTTGAGTAGCAACGTTTTCTGCAACAAGTTGTGCAGAAGCTTGTGCTTTTTTCTCTTCTTTGATATTAACGGCTACCGGTTTACCGATTAGGTTTTGGAGAGACTCTTTAACCTTCTCGATATCAGAACCTTTTTTACCGATGATGATACCAGGACGAGCCGCAATGATAGTAACGCGAAGACGTTTCGCAGTACGCTCGATTACGATGTTGCTCACACCCGCGTAGTAGAGTTCTTTTTTCAAATAGGTACGGATTTTGTGATCTTCGCCTAAAGAAACCGCAGCTGTTTTAAAGTTAGGGAACCAACGAGATTCCCAGTTGCGGTTAATACCAAGACGAAGTCCGATAGGATTAACTTTATGACCCATAATTATTTACCCTCTACTTCTACCAAAATGTGTGCTGTCGGCTTACGGATTCCAGAAGCGGTACCACGTGCACGTTGAGTGAAACGTTTAAGTACCGGACCGTTATCAACGCGGCATGATTTGATAACACAATCTTGCGCATCGATACCGCTGTTAGCCACTGCTGACGCAACCACTTTAGCGATGATTTTTGCCGCTTTGTTTGGAGTAAACTCCAATGCAGCCATTGCTTGCTCTGCATTCATACCTTGAACTTCGCGAGCGATCAAACGAGATTTAGTCGGAGATACGCGAACGAATTTTAATAGTGCTCTTGCCATATCTCTTCCTTATTTCCCGATTTTCTTTTGTACAGAACCTTTATGGCCCTTAA
>Ga0265297_10001334_pt1 | contig 58994 bp, 79 predicted proteins | sample Munlanlwell13791_FD_192502 | JGI IMG/M metagenome (GOLD analysis project Ga0265297, IMG submission 192502) | Leachate microbial communities from a municipal landfill in Southern Ontario, Canada - Leachate well 137-91 | ecosystem: Engineered > Solid waste > Landfill > Unclassified | place... | reverse complement strand
GTTTTTCTTTCAAAACAAATATTTTATCATTAGGTCTTACTCTTTCTTTTACTTTTATTCCAACCATTTCTCCCGCAATTGCTTTTTTTACATTTTTGTGATTTTGTTGCATAGAATCAACTATTTGTTCTAAAAAAGTCGTTTCCCCTTCAATAATTATTTTGTCCCCGACGGAAATATTTCCTACTTTGTCATAGAGTTTTATTTCAGCAACTCCTATTTTCACAAAGTAATTATTCACAACGCCTATATTCACTTTTTTTTGTTTTTGGAAACTTCCTTGGCCCTTTGCCAAGTCCTTTCCACTTGGAATTGAAAAAAAGAATCCCTCTGAAAAACCCCTGTTATAAACTTTTTCTAATTCTTCATTCCAATGCTTAACTTTTTTTCCAGAAAAAGTTTTATTAAAAACAGAATCAATTGCTTCCCTATAACAACGAGTGGTTGTTGCAACGTAATCGCTTGGTTTTGTTCTTCCCTCAATTTTTACTGAATCAATTCCTGAATCAATTATTTTGTCAATGAATTGAATTGTTTTCAAATCTTTTGCAGAAAGAATTGTATTTCCTTCAAGAAAAACTTCTTTTTTTTCAAAATTAGGTGCATCCCCATCAAGGAAAAAAGCTCTTCTGCATGGCTGCAAGCATTCTCCTCTATTAGCGCTTCTCCCAAAAGCCTCGTGGCTCAAAAAACATCTTCCTGAAACGCTTATACACATTGCTCCATGAATAAAACATTCAATCTCAATTCCTATTTTTTTTGCCTTTTCTTTTACTGTCTTAATTTGGTTAAGATTAAGTTCGCGTGCAAGAATGATTCTTTTTACCCCTAGTTTTGCAAATTGTTCAAGTGCGAGAGAATTGGAAACGCTTGTCTGGGTACTTAAAAAAATTTTGTGCTTATGTTTTTTTGCAAGAGCCAAAACCCCCATATCTGAAAGAATTATTGCGTCCACTTTAGCTTTTTTTGCTGTCAAAAATATTTTATCAACAGTTTTTAGTTCACTATCAAAAACAATTGTGTTTAGTGCAAGATAACCCTTTACTTTATTTTTGTGCAAATAATTCATTAGTTCTTTTAATTCATTTTCTTGAAAATTAGTTCCAAGATCACGCATATTGTAACCTTTTACCCCAAAATAAACAGCATCCGCCCCGTTTTGTACAGCAGCAATTGCGCAGGGCATGTCAGCAATTCCAACCAATAATTCAGGTTTGTGTAGCATGAAGAATAGTTGATTGGAAAAAGTTATAAAACAAGGCAATCTTCCTTTTAGGTATTTTCCCAATATTTTTAAACTATTAACCAGTAACTTAGTTATGGTTAAGATTTATTTTTCACTAGGGCAAGCAAATGAAATGGTAAAAAAGGTGCGCGGGGAAGTTGAGCGCCTTGAAGAACTAAATGAACAATTGGCTTTGCTTGATAATACAAAAATAGAGTTTGATGAAGAGAACATGGAGAACTTTTTACTGGAAGTAGAGTTAAATAAGAATTTTCACGAAAAAAACCTTGAGATGTACTCTATAATTGGTTTTCTGATAAGGCAGGGTTGTATCATAAGGGACTTGGACAAAATGGAAATAGATTTCTATTCAAAGCTTGAGAATAAGGAGATCCTATTTTGCTGGAGCCCAAAAGAAGGAAAAATCCAGTTTTGGCACTTCCCGAACGAAGATTTATCCAAACGAAGGCCTGTAAAACAAATAGAAGATGCTTATTTTGAGCAATTAAAGCGGATGAAATGAGGGTTAGAAATTTCAGTTGAAATCTCCCCTAAACCCCAACCTTTTAAAAGCTTTCCAATTCTATTTTCTTTAATTAGCGGCTTGGTAGCCGTTAGTGGCGCGTTTAATGATGCTTGGTTTTTGCAGGGAATGATTTTTTTCTTTTCCAGCCATCAGCATGCATTAATAGAGCCCGAATTTCGCCTGGTGTATCAAAATCAAAAATTTTGAGTTACATCAAAAATGAATTTGCTTGGTGGTTTATTGGCTGATGAAAAAAGACACTATTTGGTTCCAGAGCATGTCCTAATTAAAAAAGAAAAAGTTGCTGAACTAATGGCTGAACTTGGAATCAAAAAAGATGCACTGCCAAGAATAGATAAAACAGATGCTGCAATAAAAAATTTAAGGCCTGAAAAAGGAGATGTAGTAAAAATAATACGTGATTCCCTGACCGCAGGACAGGCAGTTTATTACAGAAGAGTAATTTAACGATTAAAATTAATTAATTTCTGACAAAGAGTTGGAAAAAAGTTGGATGAAAAAGGGTGAGCAAATGTCTTGGGAACTGATTGATTCTTATTTTAAAAATAAAAATATTGCGCAAATGGAAATAGATTCATTTGATCAGTTTGTAAACCAAAAATTGCAGGAAATTGTAAAAGAAAATGCACTTATTGTTCCAAAAATAGAGGAAGTAAAAATAGAATTATCTAACATTGAAGTAGACAGACCAAAAATAATTGAAGCTGATGGTTCTCCAAGAGAAGAATTTACTCCTATGGAAGCAAGATTAAGAAACAGGACTTATGCAGGACCAATTTATTTGACAATGCGCTTATACAGAAGAGATGTTGAACAGGATGCAAGAAGAACATATATTGGAGATTTACCAATAATGGTTAAATCAAATTTATGCTGGTTAAAAGGAAAAAGTCCTGAAGAGTTAATTGAAATGGGCGAAGACCCAAAAGATTTCGGAGGATACTTTGTTGTTAATGGTTCAGAAAAAGCATTAATGACACAAGAAGTACTTGCTTCTGATAGAGTACTTATTTCTGAAGGAGAAAAAGGAGTTGTTTCAGAAGTAATATCAACAAGAGGAGCATTCAAAGGAAGAGTAAGATTACTCAGAACACCTGAAGGATTATTATTTGCTTCCTTCCCAACAAGCCCAAAGAAATTACCTTTATTCTCATTATTCAAAGCACTTGGATTGAAAACAAAAAAAGAAATTTTTGATGCATTCCCTGAAGAAAAAGAAATACAAAACGATTTATTGCTTAATTGGGAAGAATGCGAAATAGCAACTGAAGAAGAAGCACTTGATAAAATAGGTAAATTTGTTGCACCAGGGCAAGTAATTGATTACAGATTAAGAAGAGCAAGAGAAGTAATAGATGGATTTTTACTTCCTCACATTGGGCAGGATGAACCGGCAAGATTAGCTAAAGCTTATTATTTATCAATGATGGCAACAAAAGCAATTGAAAGATCATACGGATTGCGTGGAAAAGATGATAAAGATCATTACGCAAACAAAAGACTTGAACTATCAGGAAAATTAATGGAACACTTATTCAGATACAGTTTCAAATACTTTGTAAAAGATATTAGATTCCAGATTGACAGAACAGTAACAAGAAGAAGAAAATTAAATATTTCTACAATAGTAAGACCTGGCGCAGTGAGCGAGAGAATAAAATTCGCAATGAGCACAGGTAACTGGATTGGAAGAAGCACAGGGGTAGCAAAATTCATGGACAGAGTAAATTACCTTGCTCCATTAACAGATTTGAGAAAAGTAAAATCACAATTATCAAAAACAAGAGAATTATATGAAGCAAGAGATGTTCACGGAACACACTGGGGAAGACTTGATCCAATAGAAACACCAGATGGTCCTCAATGCGGATTAGTAAAGAACTTATGCTTTATGGCTGAAGTAACAACAGAAGCAAATGAAAGCCCTGTTGAAGACTTTTTACACAAACAAGGAGTGAAGTTGAAGAAATTATAATTTTGATTTTGATATTTTTTGAATGGAAATGGTGATGAAATGGCAGCAATAGCAAAGGTTTACATTAACGGAAGATTAATAGGGTTCCACGAAAATCCAGAAGAACTTACTGAAATAATTGTTGATGCAAGAAGACAAAACAAGCTACCAAAACAAATGAATGTTGCTTTCCACAAGGACACAAATGAAATATACTTAAACACTGATTCAGGAAGATTACAAAGACCAGTTATAGTTGTGAAAAACGGAAAAAGTGCTTATACTTCTGAAATGAAAAAACAGGTTGTTGAAGGAAAACTTACATTCAACCAATTATTAGAAATGGGTGTGATAGATTACCTTGATTCTGAAGAAGAAGAAAATGCATTAGTTGCACAAAGCGAAGAAGAAATAACAAAAAACCACACACACCTTGAATTAGATGGTGCAGCAACCCTGAGTATTATTTCAAGCCTTGTTCCTTACATTAACCACAACATGGCAGGAAAAGCACTGCACGGAGCAAAAATGTTTAAACAAGCAATGGGAATAGGAGCAATTAACTACAAAATAAGGCACGACACCGAAGGATACTTTTTATATTACCCAGAAAAAAACTTGGTTAAAACAAGAACAATGGATTTAATTGAACTTGATAAAAGACCTCAAAGCCAGAACTTTGTAGTAGCAATAATGCCTTACTATGGATTCAACACAATGGATGCAATAATACTAAACAAAGGAGCAATTGATAGAGGATTAGCAAGAGCAGCTTATTTCAGGAATTACGAAGCAATAGAACAGCGTTATCCTGGAGGACAAAGAGATAGATTTGAAATACCCACAGAAGAAAAAGTAGGGTTTGTTGAAGAAGAAAACTATAAGAAATTAGGGGCTGATGGAATAATACAATTAGAACAATATGTCGGAGAAAATGAAGCAATAATCGGAAAGACCTCCCCGCCAAGATTTTTTGAAGAAATGACTGACTTTGGAACAGATGAAGAAAAAAGAAGAGATGCATCAATGACAATAAGAAAAGGAAAACCAGGATGCGTTGATACAATCATGATGACTGAAGCAGAAGACGGAAGCAGATTAGTAAAAGTAAAAATAAGAACTTTGCTTATTCCCTCCGTTGGAGACAAAATAGCTTCAAGGCACGGACAAAAAGGAGTAGTAGCGGCAATAATACCTGAAGAAGATATGCCATTTACTATAGATGGAATAAAACCTGATTTGATAATTAACCCGCACTCAATTCCATCAAGAATGACTATGGGGCACTTAATGGAAATGATTGGCGGAAAAGCAGGTGCAGCAAGCGGAAAAATAATTGATGGCACACCATTCAGTTCAGTTCCATTAAAAGAATTAGAAGAAAGTCTCCGCGAACATGGATTCAGAGGAGATGGAATGGAAATATTTTATGACGGAATAACTGGAAAAAGAATTGAAGGAGAAATATTTACTGGAGTAATTGCAACACAAAAACTTTACCACGTAATAATAAACAAATTACAAGCAAGAGCACGCGGGCCAGTACAAGTACTAACAAGACAGCCAACCGAAGGAAAAGAAAAAGAAGGCGGATTAAGATTCGGAGAAATGGAAGGCGAAACACTTGTAGGACACGGAGCAGCAATGCTTCTCCACGAAAAATTACTTGAAGATTCAGACAAAACAGTTGAACTTGTATGCGAAAAATGCGGAGTAATAGCTGTGAATGATGAAATAAGGCACAAACGTTACTGCCCAATATGCAAAAGTACTGCAGTATATCCCGTAGAAATGTCATATGGCTTCAAACTTTTAATAGAAGAATTAAAAGCATTAGGAATATTAGCAAAAATAAATTTAGTGGACAAAGTATAAAGAAATGAATTTGATTAAAGGAGAATTAATAAAAAATTGTTTTTAGGATGAAGTAAGGTTGGTGTGGAATATGATAATGAAAAAAATCGGAAACATAGAATTCAATTTCATAAACCCTGAACTCGTAAGAAAAATGAGTTCCATAGAAATAAAGACACCAGAAACTTATGATAAAGATGGTTACCCAATGGAAGGAGGACTAATGGATCCTCACCTAGGTGTTATTAATCCAGGAATAAAATGCAAAACATGCGGCCAAACAATGAAAAACTGTTCAGGGCACTTCGGGCATTTAGAAATGGAAAGACCAGTAATTCACTCAGAGTTTGGAAGAAGACTAGAATTACTGATGAATGTTTCATGCAAAGAATGTGGGCACTTATTATTAGCTGATGAACAAATAAAAAAACTCCAAGACGCATCAAATGGAAAAATAGTTGATTATACAAAAAGAATAATACTAAAAACAAAAACTGCGAAGAAATGTCCTCACTGTAATGCAATACTGCAAAAAACAGTTCTTGACAAGCCAACAAACTTTTATTATAACAAGGAAAGAATTTACCCAGCAGCAATACGAGAATGGATGGAAAAAATACCTGAAGACCATTTACATTTATTAGGTTATGATACAAATAGAATCAAACCGCAATGGTTTGTATTAACAGTTCTACAAGTTCCTCCAATAACAATAAGACCAAGCATTACACTTGAATCAGGAATAAAATCAGAAGATGATTTAACTCACAAATTAGTTGATATAATCAGAATCAATAACAGATTAAAAGATAATTTAGAAGCAGGGGCTCCACAGTTAATAATTGAAGATTTATGGGATTTATTACAATACCACACAACAACTTACTTTGATAACAACACAGCAGGGGTACCTCCAGCAAAACACAGGTCAGGAAGACCATTGAGAACAATAATCCAAAGATTGAAAGGAAAGAAAGGAAGATTCAGGTACAACTTAACAGGAAAAAGGGTTAACCACGCAGCAAGATCAATAATTGTTCCAGATCCATACATTGATATTTCAGAACTAGGTGTTCCGGAAGAAGCAGCAAAAGAATTAACTGTACCAGAATTCGTAACAGAATGGAACCTTGAAACAATGAAAAAAATGATTGAGAAAACAGAAAAACCTGTTTACGTAATAAGACCAAATGGAACAAGAAGAAAAGTATCAACGGAAACAAGAGAAGAAATAGCAAAAGAACTTGACATAGGATACAGAGTGGAAAGAAACTTACAGAATGGAGATATTGTTTTATTCAACAGACAGCCATCCTTGCACAGAATATCAATGATGGCACACAGAGCAAGAATAATGCCTGGAAAAGTATTCAGAATAAACCCTATTGTTTGCCCACCTTACAACGCTGACTTTGATGGGGACGAAATGAACTGCCATGTTCCACAAACAGAAGAAGGAAAAGCAGAAGCAGTAAAACTAATGCTGGTAAGAGACCAGATTATTTCGCCAAGATTCGGTGCGCCAGTAATAGCACCAAAAGAAGACGGCGTATCAGGATGCTTCACATTAACAATGCCTCAAACAACATTCACAAAAGAAGAAGCAATGAACCTGCTTTATAGCATAGGAATATCAGAATTGCCAAAACCTGACAAAGGAAAAAAATATTCAGGAAAATTAATTTTTTCACAAATCTTGCCAAAGGATTTGAATATAGAATTTGAATCATACACAAGCAAAGTATTCAAGGATGCAGAATACACTCCAAGGGATTCAGAATTAATTGCGCAAATAATGGATAAAGTAAAAATTGTTAATGGTCAATTAGTAAGCGGGGTAATTGATTCTGCTGCACTAAGTGAAGGCAAAGGAAAACTTGTTGACACATTGGCAAGAGAATACCCAAGCAATGTAATAGAAGACTTTTACAAAGGAGTAAACAGATTCACTTCCTACATACTAACAGAAAAAGGAATGACTGCTTCACTAGCTGAATTTGAGGTAAGTGAAGAAATAGAGGATTTGAAGAAAAAAGTTATTTCTGAAGCAATGAAAAAAGGAGAAGCACTTGTTGAATCATACCAAAAAGGAACGCTTGAAATAATTCCAGGAAGAACACTAAGCGAATCATTCGAATTATACATGGTAAGGGTCGGAGCGGAAGTGAAAGACAAGGTGGAGAAAGCAATAATGAAAGAAAAACTTCACTATGTTACAAAAGATGAAATAGTTTTGAACACAATTTCCATGATATTAGCAAAATCGAGAGGAAGTTCGACGAACTTAATGAATATTGCAGGATTCTGGGGACAGGCGTCTGTTCGTGAAGGAAGACCAAAGAAAGGATATGCAAAAAGATTAATTACATCAAACGAAAAAGGGGATGTTGGATTACTCGCAGGAGGATTCATCAGAAGCAATTTCCTTGATGGAATGAATGCTAAAGAATATTTCTACCACTCAATGGGTGGAAGACAGGGAGAAGTTGATACAGGTGTATCAACAAAAGTATCAGGATACTTGTATAGGAGATTGGCAAATTCACTAAAAGATTTGGTGGCGGCTCCTGATGGCACAGTAAGAACAGCAGCAAATATGCTAGTACAATATCAATACGGAGAAGATGGAGTGTTCCCTAAGAATACAAAGAATGGAATAAGCGTTGATGTTAAAGAAGAATACAGAAAAATGAAAGAAAAAGGAACAATGTAGTTTTGGCTTAGTTGGTTAAGGTGAGTGGAATGGTTGAAGAAATAGAAGAAGTTGTTGAAGAAGTACGCGAAGCAGAAGATGCTGAAGAAGAAGCAACTGAAGAAGAAGTGGAAGAAGCAGAAGTAGAAGAAGAAAAAACCGAAGCTCACGCAGAACAAGGCGCAGAAAAACAAGAAATAAAATCAGCTAAAAAGAAACGCAGAGTAGCGGAAATAGATGAAGGATTAGCGGTTGAGGAAGAAGATGTTATTGGCGAAAAAGTTTACGAAGAAAAAGAAAGAAATTGGGAACAAGTAGCTTTACCAAAAAAACTTTTAGAAGAAATAGTTGCAATATCAGAAGTATACAAATTATCGAAAGAACAAGCAGGAAAACTTGCTGACACAGTCAAATTAAAATACGATTCATTAATAGTAGAGCCGGGCGAAGCAGTAGGAATAGTTGCAGCGCAATCCTTAGGAGAACCAGGAACACAATTAACACTAAGAACAAAACACTTTGCCGGAGCAGCAGAAGTATCCGTAGGAAGTGGAATACAGAGAGTTGAAGAAATTGTTGACGGAAGAAGCAAAGCAAAGTACCCTACAATGACGATTTTTTTAGGACCTGAACTAAAAAGAGACAAAGAAAAAGTAGAAAAATTTGCAAAATCATTAATTGATGTAAGAGTAAAAGATGTTGTAAAAATAAATGAAGAGTTTGAAAGCATGAAAATTGCTGTAGAAATACAAACAGACAAAACAAGAGCACTAGGATTAAAAGTAGATGAAATTGCTGAAATGCTGAAAAAAGGATTAAAGGACTTTAAGGCAATTTACAGAGATAACACAGTACACTTTTCTATAGAAAAAAAGAATGAGTATATAAAAATAAGAAAAGAATTATTGAAAATAATGGATGAAAAAGTTCACGGAGTAAAAGGAATAGAAAAAACTCTTTTAGTAAAAGAAAGTGATGAATGGGTAATCAAAACAAGCGGAAGCAACTTGAAATCAATGCTAAAACTTGAAGAAGTTGACAAAGAAAGAGTATTTACAAATGATATAATAGAAACATCAAAAGTTTTAGGAATAGAAGCAGGAAGAACCCTAGCTGTAATGGAATTAAAAAAAGTACTTGATGACAACGGAATCAGGGTTGACATAAGGCACATAATGCTTCTCGCAGATTTAATGACTTTCAGCGGAGAAATAAAAGGAATAGTAAGAACAGGAATAACAAAAGGAAAAGCATCACCATTCGCAAGAGCAGCATTTGAAGAAACAACAAAACACTTGCTAGAAGCAACATTCAAAGGTGAAAAAGAAAACTTAACAGGGGTAGTAGAAAACATTATTGTGGGCCAGCCAATAAAGGTTGGAACAGGAATAGTTGAATTATTGATGAAATGACCGTTTTGAAATCTGCGACAAGCAGGTTTTTAAACTTTCATTCAGCAATTATTTTTATTAAAGCCTTGAGAAGCAAGTGCGGAGTAAGGCATGTTTTTACTCTTTCTTGAATTTTTTAAGGCAATAAAAAAGGTGAGCTTATGAGTGTTGATGCAAATAAAGAAATCAGAAGAGTTGTAGATACAGGAAAAGTAGTTTTCGGCTACAAAGAATGCACAAAAAAGCTTCTTGCAGGCGAAGGCGAAATGATTATTATAAGCAAAAACATGCCAAAAAATGACAAAGAGACAATAAAACAAATATCGCATATTGAGAGCAAGAAATTTTATGAATATCCTGACACAGGATTAGTTCTTGGAAGCGTATGCGGAAAGCCCTTTGTTATTTCAGCAATGCTGGTACTAGAAGTAGGGAAAAGTAAGGTACTTGACATATGACAAATTTGTTTTTTTAATAGATTTTTTAGTGAGCTAAATGAAAATAACAATGGATGAAATACTCTTTATGAGTGCCCTTGAAAAAGTTACAGGGGTTAGTGCAAAAGACTGTCTCATTGACGGTCAATTAATAACTTTCCTAGTTCCGGAAAAAATGGTCGGAAAAGCAATAGGAAAACAAGCAGTAAACGTGAAAACATTAGAACAAAAGCTGAATAAAAGAGTGGAAATAGTGGCTTACTCGGAAAAGCCTGAAGAAATTTTTTCCAGGGCATTAGAAGTAAATTTTTCCAATGCAAAAAAATCAGGAAACAGGCTCATAGTAATGCTTGATGCCACAGGAAAAGCAAAGGCATTCAAAAACAATGCCAGAATAAAGAGGGTAAAAGAACTCATACAAAGAAGCTTTGGGTTAGAACTCGTGATAAATTGAAGAATGCTAAATCAGGCAGAGGATTAATGATTATTTAAAAAGGTTTGTTTTTAGGAAATATGTTGGTGAGCAAGGAATAATTTTTGCTTAAATTTACTGAGTATTGTAAAGAGTTGGTTTAATGGGTTATGGAGAATTCGCAGGAACAAGCATGGAAAATAAGAGGCGAAAGTGGCGAAAGAAAGACGCGAGATGCATAAAAAAAGGAAGAGCAAAAAATAATATTACAAAAGATTTACTTGAAGGCGCACCACAAGGAAAAGGAATTGTTCTTGAAAAAAGAGGAGTAGAAGCAAAACAGCCAAACTCAGGAATAAGAAAATGCGTAAGAGTACAATTAATTAAAAACGGAAAAGAATTAACAGCACTAGCACCATATGACGGCGCAATAAAATTTATTGATGAACATGATGAAGTAATAGTTGAAGGACTTGGCGGAGCACAAAACGGACCAAAGGGAGACCTTTGGGGAGTAAAATACAGAGTAACACACGTAAATGGGATAAGCTTAGAAATGCTTAGAACAGGAAAGAAAGAAAAAACAAAGCGATAAAATTAATTTTTTGGGGATGAATTAATGGAACACAAAACAGGAAAAACTGAAATAGTTGCGGAAGTAAAAGTGGCAGAGCCACATGAAGTGTCCCAGGAAAATAAGCCAATTACTGAAACAAAGGAAATTCAGGCAAAAGAAACTAAACCATTACATGTAAAGAGCGCAAAACCTGTAATTGAAAAAATAGTTAAAAAAGAACCAGCTCCTGTTCAAGCAGTTCAAGAACCAAAACCTGTTTTTGTAAAAAAGAAATCCCAGTTCTCTGATTACAAGTTATTCAACAAGTGGTCATTCAGTGATGTTATTGTAACTGATTTAAGCTTAATAAGATACATTAATCTTGACCCTATTGTTGTGCCTCATTCGTTTGGAAGAAAAACACGCGGAAGATTTGAAAAAGCAAATTTGAATATTGTTGAAAGATTAATAAATAAAATAATGCGTTCCGGGCAGGGGAAAAGAAAGTTATCAGGAAAATTCATAAGAGGAAGAGGAAGCTGCGGAAAAAAAGTTGAAGCAATGGCAATAGTGGATAAAGCATTTGAGATTATAGAAAAACAGACAAAACAAAACCCAATACAGGTTCTGGTAAAAGCAATAGAGAATGCTTCGCCAAGAGAAGATGTAACAAGAATAAAGAAAGGCGGAGTAGCTTATACTCTTGCTGTTGATGTATCGCCGATGAAACGCCTTGATGAAGCGGTAAAAAATATTGCTTTAGGTGGATTTGGGGTATCATTTAACAAAAAAACTACTGCAGAACAAGCTCTTGCTGACGAAATAATTGCTGCAGCAAACAATGATATTAAGAGTTCATCAGTAAAAAGAAAAGATGAAGTGGAAAGAATAGCAAAAGCATCAAGATGATGAAAAGCATTTCATTACTGATGGGGAAGCTGAAATTATTTTTAATTTCATGCACGAGTATGGAAAAAATTTTTTTAGGTGGTAATAGTGGGACGAATGGAAGACATGGTGAAAACAGTAGAACAGCTTATGAACAATAGGCAAAACATTAGAAACATAGGAACAGTAGCTCACATTGATCACGGTAAAACAACTCTTTCTGATTCATTAATAGCTGCAGCAGGTCTGATTAACTCTAATCTTTCAGGCGAAATGCAAATGATGGATTACGAAGACCAGGAACAAGAAAGAGGAATAACAATTAATGCAGCAAACATTTCTTTAGGGTTTGATTGGAGAGGGCAAAAATATTTAGTAAATTTAATTGACACTCCTGGGCACGTTGATTTTACAGGAGAAGTAATAAGAGCAATGAGAGCAGTTGATGGAGTAATATTATTAGTTGACGCAGTTGAAGGAGTAATGCCTCAAACAGAAACAGTAATCAGGCAGGCTCTAAGAGAATATGTGCGACCAGTTTTATTCATAAACAAAGTTGACAGAATAATAAAAGAACTTAATGCAACAGAACAACAAATGCAGGAAAAATTCATTAAAGTTATAGCAAAAGTAAATATGCTTATTGAAAGAAATGCTCCTGAACAATTCAAAAATGATTGGCAGGTAAGCATACAAAAAGGAACAGTTGCTTTCGGCTCAGCAAAAAAGAAATGGGGAGTATCAGCAGCATACATGCAGAAATCAGGAATAAATTTCAAACAAGTTTATGATTATTTAAAGAATGACAAACAAGACGAACTGGCAAAACTTTCTCCAGTCCACGAAGTTGTATTACAAATGGTTATAGAACATTTACCAAATCCAATGACTGCCCAGAATTATAGAATAAAAAAAATCTGGGGTGGAGAAATGGAATCAGAAATAGCAAAATCAATGGCAGCATGCAATCAAAGCGGGCCAATATCAATGGTTATAACTGATGTAAGTGTTGATCCTCACGCAGGAGATGTAGCAACAGGAAGAGTATACTCAGGAACAGTAAAGCCCGGCGACATGGTTTTCCTATTATCAGCGCATAGGGAAGTAAAAGTACAAAAAGTTGGAGTATATATGGGAAATGATTTCATAACAATTCCTCAAGCAGAAGCAGGAAACATTGCCGCACTAGTTGGAACAAAAGATATTTATGCGGGAGAAACAGTTGCAACTCTAAAAGATATGAAACCGTTTGAGAGTTTCATGAGCAACTCAGAACCAGTAATGACTGTTTCAATTGAAGCAAAAAACCCAAAAGATTTACCAAAACTAATTGAAGCTTTACGCAAATTATCAAAAGAGGATCCTAACCTAAGAACAACAATAAATCAGGAAACAGGAGAGCATTTACTTTCGGGAATGGGGGAATTGCATTTAGAAGTAAATACTTATAGAATAACTAATAATCACAAAATAGAAATACAGACATCGCCACCAATAGTTGTGTTCCATGAAGGAATAGCTTCAGAATCGGAAACACTTGAAGCAAAATCACCGAACAAGCATAACAAATTCAAACTAAAAGTATCTCCAGTACCAAAAGAAATACTTGAAAAAATTGCTGAAACCCCTATTGAGGGAAAAATAAAATTCAAGAATGCTGATTCAATTGCAAAATTACAATCAGTAGGATTCAGTACCGATGACTCAAAAAAAGTTTGGGCGGTTGACGGAAACGATGTATTAATTGACAGAACAAGAGGAATATCAGCACTACACGAAATAAGGGAACTTGTAATTCAAGCATTCAAAGACGCAATGGCAGAAGGACCATTAGCAAAAGAAAAATGCCAAGGAGTAATGGTTGAACTTATTGATGCAACACTACACGAAGACTCAATTCACAGAGGACCAGCACAAATACTTCCCTGCATGACAAGAGGAATATACGCATGCATGCTACAAGCAGGAACAAGTTTATTTGAACCAAAACAATTACTAACAGTAAATGTCCCAGAAGACCAAATGGGTTCCGCTTCAAGAGAACTAGGCGGAAGAAGAGTACAAATAACTGAAATGCGTCAAGAAGGAGACTCAAGCATAATAATTGGAAAAGCTCCAGTAAAAGAATTAATTGGATTTTCTTCAGCAATGAGAGGAGCAACACAAGGAAGAGCAGTTTGGACAGCAGAATACTACGGTTACGAATTACTTCCACGCGAATTACAAGCAACAACAATAAAAGAAATCAGGAAAAGAAAAGGAATGCCTGAAGAAATAAAAACATGGCAATTTTTCTTGGATTAGATGGTTGATTTTTGCCGGCTTTTAAAGAAGGCTTTTAAAGCTTTCTTTGAAGGAATTTATATAATTATGCTGGAGAGTCTGGCTAATGACTCGCCTGGTGGCATAGTACATATTTGTGCGACTTGGAGGAATAAAAATGGCTGAAAAAGAATTAATCAACGTAGTGTTTATTGGACACGTTGATCATGGTAAATCAACTACTGTAGGAAGATTACTCTATGATGGAGGCGCTCTCTCAGAACAAGAATATAGGAAACTTGAAGAAGAAGCTAAGTCAAGAGGAAAAGGAACATTTGTATTTGCATATGTAATGGATAACCTCAAAGAGGAAAGAGAAAGAGGAGTTACAATCGATGTATCATACAAAAAATTTGATGCTAAGAACCACCAATTCACAATAATTGATGCTCCAGGGCACAGAGACTTTGTAAAAAACATGATAACAGGAACATCACAAGCCGATGTAGCTGTTTTAGTTGTTGCAGCAAAAGACGGTATACAACCACAAACAAAAGAACATGCTTTCCTTGCACAAGTAATGGGAATAAAACAAATCGTTGTTGCATTAAACAAAATGGATGAAGTTAACTACGATCAAAAAAGATTTGATGAATTAAAAACTGAAGTAACTAAATTACTTACAGGAACAGGATACAAAGCAGACAACGTTAAAGTTGTTCCAATCTCATCATGGAGAGGAGACAACGTTGTAAAGAAAACAGACAACATGAAATGGTACACAGGCAAAACATTGCTTGACACATTAGATGACTTACAAGCACCACCATCACCAACCGACAAGCCACTAAGAATACCATTACAAGATGTTTACAACATCAAAGGTGTTGGAGCTATCCCTGTTGGAAGAGTAGAAACAGGAATACTAAAACCAGCTGACAAAGTAATAGTAATGCCTTCAGGAAAAACTGGGGAAGTAAAGTCAGTTGAAGAACACCACACACAATTAGCACAAGCAAAACCTGGTAACAACATTGGGTTCGCAATCAGAGGATTAAGCGCAGACGATATGGCAAGAGGAGATGTTGTAGGACACGTAACAAACCCTCCAACAGTAGCAAAAGCCTTCGTAGCACAAATCGTTGTACTAAACCACCCAACAGCAATACCAGTTGGATACACACCAGTGTTCCACATACACACAGTACAAATGTCAATGACTCTAACTGAATTAAGAAAAAGAATGGATCCAAAGACTGGAGCAACAGTTGAAGAGAACCCTAAGTTCTTGAAAACTGGTGACGCAGCAATCGTAAAGATTGTTCCAATGAAACCAGTATGCTTGGAAAAATTCTCTGAATTCCCACAAATGGGAAGATTCGCAATCAGAGACATGGGACAAACAGTAGCAGCAGGAGTAGTGCTAGAAGTGGAAAAAGCATAAATAAAAAATAATTAAAAACGGGGACCAGAGATTTTTCTGGTTTCCGTCCTTATATTTAATGGGAAGACGGGTGTTTTGAATGCAGACAGCAAGAATAAAATTAAGCAGTACTAATTATGATACTCTGGAGGACATATGCAACAGAATAATTGATGTTGCAGAAAGAACCGGAGCAAAACACTCAGGAAAAATCCCTTTACCAACAAAAAAACTTTGCATCCCAACAAGAAAAGGGCCATGCGGAGGCGGAACAGAATCCTACGAACAATGGCAAATGAGAATACACAAAAGAATCATAGACATACAAGCAGACGAAAGAACACTCAAAAGAGTAATGAGAGTAGAAATACCAGAAACAGTACACTTAGAAATAGATTTGAAAGGATAAAACCTTTTATTTCGAATTAATCCTTTTTCTTAAAACTTTTTAGCCTGTGCTTAACCACCTTAAAGTATAAAAACAATTAGTCCCTTATTCTGCTGGTAAAATGGATTATATGAAAGAAGCGGTAAAAGAAGCTTTTTCTGGGATGAGAAAAGGCGATGGCGGACCATTCGGAGCAGTAATTGTAAAGAATAATAAAATAATAACTCGAGCACATAATACTGTGTTAAAAACAAATGATCCAAGTGCTCATGCGGAAGTAAACGCGATAAGGAAAGCAACAAAGAAATTGAAAAGATTCGATTTAAGTGATTGTGAAATTTATACTGCTTGTGAACCCTGCCCAATGTGCTTTGCAGCAATTCATTGGGCGAAAATGAAAAAAATGTATTATGTATGTACGCGCAAAGATGCTGGAAAAATAGGGTTTGATGATAAAGTAATTTATGAAGCAATGAAAACAGCTCCGCAAAGCAAGACACTAAAAGCAATTCATGTTGAAAGTGAGGAAGCGCTTAAAGCATTTGATGAATGGAAAAATAAAAAAAATAAAAAAATGTATTAATTGGTTTTTATGGATTTTCTGATAGAATTAATGGGAATTATAGGGTTAATTGTACTATTAATTGGATTTGTGTTAAATATTCAAAAACAAACAAAGAAAAGACAAATTATTTACAATGCATTAAACTTTATAGGGGCAACGCTTTTGTGCATTTACGCGTACATTAATTCAATCACAATATTTATTGCGCTTGAAGCAATATGGGCGATAATAGCACTTTACTTTGTGTATTCTTTAGTTAGAAAAGAACCAAAGAAAAAACTTAACTATAAAAAGTGATTTTTTAAGTATTACAAAGGCGAGCAAATGTTTGAAACTTTTGACAACAAAGCGGACATAGGGGTAAGAGGGAAAGGCAAAAGCATTGAGCAAGCTTTTGAGGAATGCGCAAAAGCACTTACTAGTATAATGGCTGATATTGATTTAATTGAACCAAAAAAAGCTCATGTTTTAGAGGTAAAAGCAAACGATTACGGCGCCCTACTTGTAAGTTTTTTGAATGAACTCCTTGTTCTAAAAGATATAAAAAGAATTATTTACTCTCAGTTCCGGGTAAAGATTTTGCAAGAAAAAAATCCTGAAGGAAAAGAAATCTTTATATTAAAAGCAACTGTTTTTGGGGAAAAAATTAATTCAAAAAAGCATTCCTTAAAAGTTGATCCAAAAGCGGCAACATACTCACAACTCTTAGTGGACAAAAAAGAGAACGAATGGGTAGCACAATGCATAATTGATGTATAAAGTAGAGCTTTTGGCGCTCATTAGTGGAAAAGCGAATTTTATTAAAACAATTTAAGTATTACTTATCTAAGAGTAGGTTTTATGGTTCAACTAAAACAATTAAGTAAATACGTTTATGAAATGCAAAAAGAAGGAGAAATGAAGGTTACTCCACGAGTATATGCAAATAAGGAAATAGTTTCGGTTCTTCAAGAAGAACAAAACAATAACAGTTCGCTAAAACAATTAAAAAATGTTTCTGCGTTGCCTGGAATAAAAGGGGCAATTTGTCTCGCAGACGTGCATCCTGGGTACGGGGCCCCTATAGGAACGGTACTTGCATCCGATTTGAAAGAAGGGGTAATTACTTTTGCTGCAACAGGATTTGATATTAATTGCGGAGTACATTCATTAATTGTTCCGCTTGAAGCAAAAGAAATTGAAAAGAAAAAAAAAGAACTTGTAGAACAATTATTCAAGGATGTCCCTGCCGGATTAGGAATAAGAGGCAAATTAATTTTGAGTAAAGAAGAAATGAATGAAGTGCTTGAGAAAGGGGCAGGATTTGCAGTAAAAAAAGGATTTGGATTAAAAAAAGATTTGAATTTCATAGAAGAAAATGGTTGTGTAAAGAATGCTGATTCTGAAAATGTTTCAGAAAAAGCAAAAGAAAGAGCACTTGATCAAGTAGGAACACTTGGTTCAGGAAACCATTACTGCGAAGTACAGGAAATAGAAAAAGTTTTTGATAAAAAAGCAGCAAAAGCATTTGGGTTAAAAGAAAAAGGAACTTTTGTCAGTATACACTGCGGTTCAAGAGCCCTTGGACATCAAATAGGGAGTGATTACTTGCCTTTGCTTGATGAAGCAGTGAAGAAGTATAATATAAAAATTCCTGAAAGAGATTTGGTTTGCGCTCCTTTCCAAAGCGAGGAGGGGCAAAAATATTTTTCAGCAATAAATGCGGGCACGAATGCAGCGTTTGCAAACAGATTTGTGCTTGGAGCACTCGTGAAAAGAGTTTTTACAAAAGTATTTGAAATCAGTGAAAAAGAAACAAAAACTTTTTATGATGTAGGGCATAACACCGCAAAAATAGAAACCCATTTTGTTGGACATGATTTGGGGGGCAAGAAAAAACAAAAATTATTAATCCAAAGAAAAGGTTCAACAAGAGGGTTTGGCCCGGGAATGAATGAAGTGACTTTAAAGTATAGAAAGATTGGCCAGCCTGTAATAGTGGGCGGCTCAATGGGAACAAGCTCCTTTATTCTCAAAGGAACTGATAAAGCGATGAAAGAAACTTTTGGTTCAACTATTCATGGGGCAGGGAGAAGCATGTCAAGAACACAGGCAATAAAAGACTTTTCAGGAGAAGAAATATTGCACCAATTAGCGGAAAAAGGGATTATCATTAAAGCAAGGTCATTGAAAGGATTGCCTGAGGAAGCTCCTTCAGCTTACAAAGACATTTTATCTGTTGTGGAAATAATGCATAACTCAGGAATTTCCGGGAAAGTTGCAAAATTAAGACCAATTGTCTGCATAAAAGGGTAAAAGAAGCATATTCTAAAGGATACTAAATTCCTCTCTAAATAGCCCTTTTGCCAGTTTCTTTGCCATTAATAAACTATTTAAACCCTAAGAGTGTTGTTATTACAATTCACTTCGAGGTGATTTAATGACAGTTAGTGTAGATATAAAACCTGAGGATAAGGTTAGTAGACTAGAAGTAATCATAAGAATCCCTATGGCTATCATATTAGGAATAATAGGGTATATCTTGATGATTATAGTTTATATCCTATGGTTCGTAAACATAATAACTTGCTTAATCCTTGCTAAAAGAGTTGGAGCAGGATTCATGGCAAAAGTAATTGCTTGGTATACAAAAGTAATGGCATACCTAATGTTGGTTGTTGATGAAAGACCACCATTCTTGCCAGAATTCTAAATATGTTTTGAACGCTTTATTTCCTATCATGAAGGTTAATAAAGCGTTCCAGTTATTTTTTCTATTGGTGTTGTAATGAGTTTTGATTTTAATAAGGTTTTCAAACTTGCTTTTTTTGACTGGTTCAAGCAGAAAGGCATATTGAAATACTTTATTTTTCTTTTCGTATTTTATGCGCTGGTAAACCTGGCTACTGTTTACACAATGCACTCGGTTTTCAGCCCCCTTGCTGATGCAAGCACAATTGCTCCTGCAGAAGCAATTACCTTAATGGTTTTCTTTTTTACTTACTTATTCGCTTTAATTTTTATTTCATGGATTGTGGCTTCGTTATTTTCTTATTTTTTAATAACAAAAGCACTGAATGCGATTAAGAAAGATTTTGTTGAATTCAATACAAAGCAATGGCTAAGATTCCTTGTTTTAAGTATTGCAGAGTGCTTTGCAGCAATGCTCTCAATATTCAACCTTAAATTGCTTTTAATTCTTGTTGCAGCAATTATCTTGATTATTGCTTCAGCTTTGCTTTTTGTTTTATCTTACTTCAGCAACTATTTGTTTATTCTTTTAGGAGTATTGCTTCTTGTTTTAGCACTTTTATTATTTGTAGCTTACTTTTTTATCTGGATTTACAATTCAATAAGGCTAACTTTTTCAACAATTATTTTTGTTGAAAAGAAAAGAGGAATAATGGAATCACTTAAAGCCTCATGGGGTTTAACCAAGGGAAATGTAGTGAACATATTCATAGTAATTTTAGCAATAGGGCTTGCTGCAGGTGTAATAAGCTGGATAGTTACTTTACCATTAACATTCTACCAAGCCGGAACAGGGGCAGTACTAGAACAAAACAGTGCAGAAGCATTTAATCAACTAATAAACCCTGTTGTAATGATTATGCTTATTCCTTCAATAATAGTTCAATCAATATTTATAATAATACAAATTTTTGGTTTAGTTGCAATATATGCTGAACTCACAAAAACAGGAAAATTTGCCAAAGCTGTTGCAAAAAAGAAACCAGCAAAAGCAAAACGAAAATAATTCTTTTTTTAATGAGCCTTTGAGAAAGGCTCGCGAAACTCATTAAATTATTTTTTCTTTTTCTTAATTGTTTTGTTAAGATTTTGTGCTAATTCAAGTATATCAACCGGAACCGCGAGTATTACTGTGTTGCTTGGGCTTGGACCAAGTCCATCAATTGTTTGCAGAGTTCTTAGTTGCATTGCCCCTGTAGTTTTTGCCATGATTTCAGCAGCCTTTGAAAGGTTTTCTGCAGCCATACGGTCACCCTCTGACTTAATTATTGTTGCACGTTTTTCTCTTTCAGAACTTGCCTGTCTTGACATTATTCTCTTCAAGTCCTCAGGCATATCAATATCTTGGAGTTTTATTTCCTGAATATCAACACCCCATTTAATAGAAGCTTTTTCTACTATTTCCTCAATATCTTTTCCAATGTTTTCTCTTTCAGTAAGCACTTGGTCAAGCATCATGCTCCCTGCAACATCCCTTAATGCTGTTTGAGCATACTGTGAAACAGCATACTCGTAATCCTGAATTTTTACTATTGCTGTAGCAGCATCAGTGACTTTGAAATAAACAACCCCATTAATTTTTACAGGAACATTATCTTTTGTAATTACTTGTTGTCCAGGGATATCAATTGTTACAATACGCATATCCACTTTACGAACAGAATCAATAATAGGAATAATTACTCTCAAACCGGGCTGAAGAGTATCCTTTAATTTTCCCAATCTAAACCTAACCCCGGTTTCCCATTGATTAACAATTCTAATACCTGAAATAAGAATAAGTATTACTAATATTATTAGAACTGGAATTACTCCGAACAATAAATCAATTAAAGTCATCAACATCCCTTACTAAAATCTGTGATTATAACGATTTTTAAATGGGCGCTTAATCTGTTGGTTATAATGCCTCAAATCAGTCATTATGCCAATCTTCGCAAAACCCTTTAATATAACTCGTTCCCGTGAACAAGCGAAAAGTATTTATATTGCTTCGTTTGAAGATATGTATTGGGGCTCTTAATTTCTATTAATTTAAGAGTTTAGTGGTTGGGTGAGCTAATGAACTATGAGATGAGAATAGCTTCAGTGTTAGTTCTTTTTTTAGTTTTAATCAGCGGAGCATTTGCCTGCGATATAAGCATAAGAGATTTTAGTGTTGATGTAAGAGGCACAGTTGATTTTGATTCAAGCATCTCGGCAGCCAGAAACACCAATATTGATGTTAGAGAAACATTTTATGTGGAGGATTATGCTGATGATTCAAGAGGAACTTGTCCTTCAAACATATCAGCAAGAGCAATAATTTACAGATACAATAATGATACAGCCAGATGGGAAACACTTAGAACAACAACATTACAATCCCAAACCTTGAGGGAAGGGACTTTTACTTTTAATTGGGACGATGCATTCAGCACAGGAAGCGATAATGATTACACCAGATACAGAGTGGTGGGAAAAATTTCTGCAACAAATGCTCCTGATTTGAATGATTTGGAAGAAGAAGCTTTTGTTGATGTACAAGACAATTCATGCTCAGGAATAAGATTAGTAACAAGCAATATGACAGTTGATGAAGGACAAACCTCAACAAGCACTTTCAGAATTGAAAACGGCACAAATACAGAATTCGAAATAAATTCTTTCAATATTTATTCTTCAAATACATTAATTAAATCAGGAAGCTTGGATTATGACCACACAGTATCGCCTCATAACAACCAATTAGTTACAGTATCAATTGAAGCAGGATATGTTGTTTTCACAACCACTACTTCAGTAAGATTAGAATTAGAGGGTTATATAGGAAACACTCATTGCTCAGTATCAGATATAGGGAGAAAAAACTTTGATGTAACAATAAGAGACACGGGGGCAACAGACCCAGGCACATCTTCAAGCGGAGACTGTGATGACATAACAATAAATGCGAACTCAATCACAATGGATGAAAGTTCTAAAGGTCAAGTAACTGTACAAGTGAAAAACGATTCGACAAGAAGATTTGAAATACTAGAAGTAAAGCCAGTGGGAAGTGGAGTTGAATTAAGCAATTATTACAACGAAAAATATATTTTCCCGGGGCAGATTTCAGATTTAGTGCTTCAAGCAAAATCTCCAAGCGTTACCCAAAACAAAATTTTTTCTGAAAATACTATTAAAGTAAGGGGAATGTTTGCTGATGGAAAAACATGTTCATTTAGCAGCCTTACAGACACATTTGACATAACAGTTATGGATCAATCCGGATCGGGGGTTGCAAACTGCAGCGCATTCTCAATCTCAGTGCCATCAACAATAAATATTCAAAATTATGGTTCAATCCCATTTACAATAATTAACGGCACGAACAGGAAAGCAGATATTTATTTAGAAGGAACAGTTGAAATTGTTCCTGGAGTAATATCAATTCCTGAGGGTGTATCAGTAAGCAGAGATGCAAAAATCAAAATAACAGCACAAAGCGGAGAAGTATCTTTCAGACCAGTAATAGAAGGATGCTCTATTCCAGCAACAAGAGTAGTAATAACTAACACAGCAAAAGGAGCATTAAGCCAATTAGTAATTACAACAAAAACAACAAAAGACGAAAACACAGGAGTAACAATATTAACAGTTGAAATAACTAATCCTACAACAAAAACATTTTCAGGCGAATTAAATGTTAATGCTCCACAAGGATGGAGTGCAGCAGGAAGAACAGTTTCAGTACAACAGGGAAGAAATGTTTTCCAAATAATGCTAACCCCTGTAGCAAATGCTTCACAGGGAAACGGGGAAGTAACTTTCAAGGCTGATGGGGAAGAAATAAGCGCACAATACAACACACAGCCGGAAGGATCATTCGCAGGATTATTTGCCTTAGGCTCAACAGCAGGCTCAATAGGAATAATTTTGTTAATAGTAATTGCAGTGCTTTTACTAGTAAGCATGATTGAAAATAGGTCCCCTGCAGAAAACGAGCAGACACAGCCATGGGTAGAAAAGAAAAATTAAGAAAACTAGCGGAGTAGAGAAATATCAGCGTATCCTGCAAGGCGAAAACGAAAAGACCAAAGCAGGTTTATAAATGTTTTCTTAAGAAAAATATGTTATTGATTTGAGTACACTGTATTCCGGAATTCTGGTGATTTTGGGGTATAAATACCAAAAAACACTGTTTTTTTGGTTCAAAAACTCTGATAAAAAGAAAAGAGTTTTTGCCTAGGCGCTAGTGCGCAAGTACTCGTTCAAATGAATAATGAAATTGAAAATGTGATTTAATGTCAGAATTCAACGCTCCAAGAAGAGGATCCCTTTCGTTTTACCCAAGAGTGAGGGCAGCTAAAGAAACACCAAGTATAAAGGGATACGGAACAGAAAACAAACCATTAAACTTTTTATGCTACAAAGCAGGCATGGTACAAGTAGTTGGGAAAAATATCCATAAAGCAAGTCCTACATTCAACCAAGAGGTTGTTGTTCCAGCAACCGTTGTGGAATGCCCTCCATTAAAAGTATTTGGGGTAAGAGCATATGAGAAAGCTGAAATAGGTTATGCTGCTTTAAGCGATGTAATGGCTGAAAATGTTGACAAAGAATTAAAGAGAAAAATTTTGAATTTCAAGCAACCAAAAAACAAGGAAGATAAGAAGGAAAAAAATGAAAAGAAAAATGATTTTTATACAATGGCTGATTTTGAAAAAGAACTTGCAGATATAGAATATTTTACGCTTTTAGTTCACACTAAACCAAGTTTCAAGAAAACACCTGAAATTACAGAAATATTTATTGGCGGAACAAAAGAACAACAACTTGCTTATGCTAAAGAAAAATTGGGAAAAGAAATTGCATTTGAAGAAGCATTCAAGGAAGGAGACTCCCTTGATGTGAGAGCAGTAACAAAAGGAAAAGGATTCCAGGGACCTGTAAAAAGATTCCACGTGAGATCTTTAAGACCAAAGAACAAAAGATCAAGGGTTGTTGGTTCAATAGGACCATGGCACCCAGCAACAGTAATGTTTTCAGTAGCAAGACCAGGACAAATGGGTTACCAAAACAGAACAGAGGTAAACAAAAAAGTAATTAAGATATCAAAAAATCCTGCTGAAGTAAATTCAAAATCAGGTTTTTTGCATTACGGAATGGTTGAAGGAGAATATGCTTTAATCTTCGGTTCATTGCCAGGCACGGTTAAAAGATGTGTTGCATTAAGAAAAAGTTTAAGACCTATACAAAAAGTAGGGGTACAATTACAAAAAGTTGATAAAATAATTTTAAATGAGTGATTATGATGAAAGCAAATATTTTTGGAATTGACGGTTCTGTCAAAGGTTCAATTGATTTACCAAGTGTATTCGAAACAGAATACAAGCCGAAATTAATCAAGAGAGCATCCCATGCAATACAAACCTCAAAGAAACAGCCAAAAGGAAATGACCAGAGAGCTGGAAAGAAAAACACTGCTGAGTACTTTGGATACAGAGGGGTACCTGCAATGCACAGAGGAATTAATGTTGAACACGCGAGATTACCAAGATTCAGAAACAAGGGTGCGGTATTATACGGAAGAGTAGGTTATGTACCACAGGCTGTTGGAGGGCACAGAGCACACGGATTAAAAGCCTGGGAAACAATTGTTGAAAAAATAAATAAGAAAGAAAGAAAACTTGCATTGAAAAGCGCAATAGCTGCAACAACAATAAAAGAATTAGTTGCAAAAAGATTTGTATTTGAAAAAGAGTTACCAATAATAATTGAAGACGCATTCGAGAATGTTGCAAAAACAAGGGAAGTTGTTGAAGCACTCGGAAAAGTTGGTGTAGGCAAAGATATTGAAAGTGCAAAAAGCAAAATAAGAAAAAGAGCAGGAAAAGGAAAATCAAGAGGAAGAATATGGAAAGAAAAGAAAAGTGTTCTTATAGTTACAGGAAAAAATTCCTCAGTTTTAAGAGCATCAAGGAACCTGCCAGGAGTAGAGGCAGTAACAGTAAATTCATTGAATGTTGATTTGCTTGCTCCGGGGGCAGAAGCAGGAAGATTAGTTGTATGGACAAAATTAGCAGTTGAAGAACTTGGAAAAGAAAGAACTGCAAGCAAGCCGGTTGAAGAAAAAGTTATTGTTAAAACTCAGGCAAAAGCTCCAAAAGCAAAAGCTGAGGTAAAGGCAGAAAAGAAAGTTGTAAAGAAAAAAATAATTGCGGAAGAAAAGAAATGAAAATTATTTTTGTGATTTGATATGGTAAAGCTCAAAGAAGAAGAAATGAAGCAGGCAAAACAAGAAAAGAATGTACAAGACCAGAAAGAAAAAAAAGCTGAAAGCAAAAGCAAATCTGAAAAAAATAAGGAAGTTAAGGATAAGGCAAAGCCTGAAGTGGTAATAAAAACAAACGCAACATTGCAGGATTTGGAAGTATTATTGTATCCGTTGGTAACAGAAAAAGCAGTTGGAATGATAGAAGCAGAAAACAAGATTACGTTTATAGTTAATGATAATGCATCAAAGCCTGAAATAAAGAAAAGGGTTGAAGAAGCATATGGAGTAAAAGTAAAAAAAATAAATATCCTAAGGGATATGAAAGGAAGAAAGAAAGCAATAATTAAGCTTGATGCAAAATCAAAGGCATCAGAATTAGCAACAAAACTGGGAGTACTGTAAAATTAATTTTTATTTGGTGAAAAAATGGGTAAACGACTTATTTCACAGAGAAGCGGAAGAGGAACACACACGTTCAAAGCAAAGCACAGAGGAATAGAGGCAAAATATGTAATGCAGAGCGGGGAAATGATTAAAGGGGAAGTAATTGATTTAGTAAAAGAAAATGGAAGACACGCAATAGTTGCCGAAATTATATTTACTGATGGAAAGAAACAAAATATGGTTGCCGCAGAAGGATTATGCTTGGGTCAGAAAATACAGCAAGGAAAAGGAGCACAAGTAGAAATAGGAAATGTTTCTTATTTGGAGGACTTGCCTGAAGGATGCCCTGTGTTCAGCATAGAAAAAGTAGCTGGAGACGGCGGAACAATGATAAAATCTTCTGGGAGTTATGCACTGCTAATGGCAAAAGACAGCAAAAAAGCAACAGTTAAAATGCCCTCCGGAAACTTAATTACATTACCATTAAATGTAAGAGCAACAGTTGGAAACGTTTCATGCGGAGGAAGAGAAGATAAACCATTAATCAAAGCAGGAAACGCATTTTATTTAATGAAATCAAAGAGAAAAATGTACCCAAGAGTAAGAGGGGTAAAGATGAATGCTGTGGATCATCCTTTTGGAGGAGCAGCACACAAACCAGGAAAATCAAAGAGTACATCAAGAAATGCTCCGCCTGGAAGAAAAGTTGGTGCAATCGCATCATCAAGAACAGGAAGGAGAAAGAAAAACTAAAATCAAAAGCACTTGGAAAAGTGTTTTTGAAATTATTTTTGGAATGGATATGCAAAGGTGTTTGAGATGGCAATGGTAACAAAAGAAATAACCTTTAGGGGAAAAGCAGCAAAAGATTTGCAGGCATTAAGCGTAGAAGAATTTTCGAAATTATGTACTTCAAGGATAAGAAGAGCATTAAAGAAACATGGTGTTGACAAGAAAATGCTGAAAAAAATAGAAGCATTTAAAAGAAACCTTAAGGCTAAGCCAATAAGGACGCACAGAAGAGATTTAGTTGTTATCCCTGCAATGATAGGGGTAAGTTTTGCAGTTCACAAAGGAAAAGAATTTGAGCGTGTTGATGTAAGCACAAGAATGCTTGGGCATTATCTTGGAGAATTTGCATTAACAAGAAAAAGATTACAGCACGGAAAAGCAGGAATCGGAGCAACAAAGAGCTCTACAGCAATAACTGCTAGAGGATAAAATTAAGGATTAAATTTGGAATGTGATTGGAATGGTTAACAGCAATTATCAAGCAGAGGTGGGAAAGCCAAGCAAAACGGCGAGAGCATTCATAAGCAATGCCCCTATTTCAGTAAAATACTCTGTTGAATTATGCAACCAGATAAAAACACGCCCAGTAAGCAAAGTAATAGAATTCCTGAAAAGAATTATTGCTCACGAAGAATACTTGCCTTTGAGGAGATACAACAAAAAAGTAGCTCACAGAAAGGGGAGTGCAAAGGAAGGAGTAAAATCGGGGAGATACCCTGAAAAAGTTGCGGTAGAATTCATTAAATTACTCGAATTAGCAAAAACAAATGCGGATTTCAAAGGACTTGATTCAGAAAAATTACTCATAATACACGCATTTGCGAATATGGGGATGAACAGGTTCAGTTACCAGTCAAAAGGAAAAATAGCGGGGAAAGCAAGAAGAAGAAATGCAACAAACATTGAAGTAATAGTGCAGGAAATGAAATAATTTTTATAGGTGTGAAAGATGATTGAACGAAAATTCATACAAAAAAGTTTCAATAAATTGGAACTGGAAGATTACTTGACAAAGAAACTTGATAGAGCAGGATTCTCTCATTTAGAAATAATCAAAACACCGTTAGTAACAAGAATAGTTTTACATGTTGCAAAACCAGGATTCGCAATAGGAAAAGGCGGTTCAACAATAAAACAATTAACAGAAGTAATTGCAACTAAATACAAAATAGATAATCCTCAAATTGAAATACAAGAAATAAAACACGCTGGATTGAATGCAAAAATACAAGCTGAAAAAATGGCAGGAATGGTTCAAAGAGAATTTGCATGGAGAAGCGTTGCATATAAACTAGTAAAAGATGTTATTGATTCAGGGGCACAAGGTGTTGAGTTGGTTGTTAAAGGAAAATTATCAGGAAAAGGCGGAAGAAAAAGAAAAGTAAGAATAGCTTACGGTTATATGAAAAAAATTGGGAACCAGACAAAAATGGTTGATTTTGCAAAAGCAGCTGCTTATCCAAAAGCAGGAGCGATAGGAATAAGACTAAGAATAATTCATCCTGATGTAATATTCCCGGATAAAGTTGATATTAAAAAAGTAGTTCAAGGAATAAAGATAATTGAAACAGAAGCAAAAGAACAGGCAGAAAAAAAAGAAATAAAGGTTGAAGAAAAAGCTCCTGTAATTGAAGAAAAAAAAGAGATAGTACAGGAAGCAAAAGCTCAAGTACCTATTGAAAAAGAAAAAGTTGAAGAAGAAAAAATTGAGGAAAAAAAATAAGTAATCGAAAAATGAAGAGTGAATATTTATGACATTAAAACACCAAGAATTGCTAAAAATGAGCGAGAAAGAGCTTAATGAAAAAGCAATTGAGTTGAAACAGGAACTTGCAAAAGAAAGAGCAGTAATAGCTTCAGGCACAAGAAGTGAAAAGCCTGGAAAAATAAGGAAAATTAGGAGAGAAATAGCAAGAATATTTACAGCAATGAATATGAAAAATAAAAAGGAGGTAAGGAAGTAAATGCAAGAAATTGACAAAATCAGCGGGTTGCCGAAGGATTTATTTGACATTAGCAATATAGCTAAGGAACAGCAAAAAATCAAAGTTGATGTTATAAGGCGAAAGTTTTCGAAGTTTGTTACACTTGTATCAGGGATTGATGATAAAGAAGTTTTGAAAGAAATGGGGAAAGAGATGAAGCAAAAATTTGCTTGCGGCGGAACAATAAGGGATAATATGATAGAATTGCAGGGAAAACATAGAAGTAAAGTGGTTGATTTTTTGATAAAAAAAGGTTACAAGCAGGAATTGATTGAAGCGAGAGGGCAATGATTTTTAGAAGGGATGAAGGGGAGATGATTAAAGGAAAGAATTATGGAATCACAGCAGCGAATCTTTTAGGCCACGAAATAATAGGTCTGAGCGTAAAAGTGATTAAGAGCACTGACAAAGGGAGAGTTGGAATGGAAGGTGTTATTGTGAATGAAACACAAAACACATTTGTATTGTTAGGAAACTGCGGGGAAAAGGAAAAAGAATTTGTGATTCCAAAGAAAGAGTGTGAATTTGAATTTGATTTAGGGAATGATGAGAAAGTAATTGTAAAAGGGAATGATGTTTTAAAAAAACCAGAGGAAAGAGTAAAAGAATTCAGGAATTGAGGCGATGAAAATGGCAGAAAAAAAAGCAAAGGCTGAAAAAAAAGCGAAAGAACAGCATGTAGTTATAGAGCAAACAGCTGGAAAAGAGGTAGTTTATCCAATAAGAGGAAATATATTTGAAGGAAAAGTTGTTTCAGCAAAAGCAAATAAAACAGTTACAGTTGAAAGAGAATTAGTTCAATATTTGCCAAAATATGAAAGATATAAAAAGATAAGATCAAGGGTTAAAGCACATAATCCTTTAAGCATAAACGCGAAGGAAGGCGACAAAGTAAGGATAGGAGAAACAAGGAGAATATCAAAAACAAAGTCATTTATTGTAATGGAAATAATAAGGGACAATAAACAGTAATAATGAAATGTTGTTAGAAATTATTTTTATGGTGAAAAAATGAAAGCAATAAGCATTCCAAATAATATGGCGCTTACGCTCCACAGCAAAATTCTTTGCGCAGACAACTCTGGTGCAAAAATAGTTGATATTATTTCAGTATTTGGCTATAAGAGCAGGAAGAAACAGTATCCGAGCGCAGGAATAGGCTCTTTGGTAAATGTTGTTGTAAAAAAAGGAAAACCTGAAATGAAAGGAAAAATAGAACGCGCAGTAATAATCAGGACAAGACAGGAATTCAGAAGACCAAACGGAATCAGAGTAAAATTTGATGACAATGCAGTTGTTTTGGTTGATGAAGAAGGATTGCCAAAAGCGTCAGAAATTAAAGGATGCGTAGCAAAAGAAGTAGGCGAAAGATTTCCAAAAATAGTTGGATTATCCTCAGTAGTGGTTTAGATTTATTATTGAAAATTATGGGTGTTGATGATGAGTAAGAAACCAAGTAAGATGAGAAAGGCATTGTATGAAATGCCGATGCACAAAAAAGCAAAAGAAGTGGCAGCGCACCTGAATGAAAAATTGCAAAAAGAATTCGGCAAAAGATCAATAACTATAAGGAAAGGAGATATTGTAAAAATATTAAGAGGAAGCTTTAAGGGAAAGGAAGGAAAAATTACCAGTGTTGATAGGAAAGAAGGAAAAATATTTGTTGAAAAAGTAATAACAAAGAAAAGCAATGGTGAGGAAAGACAAGTGCCAATAGATGCATCAAAAGTTTTAGTAATTGATATTGAGAGAACTGACAGAAAGAGAGTTACTAAAAAAAACAAGGAAAGTGAGAAGAAATGAGTAAGAAAGGAGAAAACAAAAAAGCAAAAACAATAAGCATACCAAACGTAATTAATATTAGCCGTAAGAATAATTTTTGGACTGTGAAAACAAAAGCGGGTCCGCATAATAAAGAGACATCAGTGCCATTAGGACTAATAATAAGAGATTATATTGGAATAGTTGCAAAAATGAAGGACGTAAAAAAAGTGCTGAATAGTGGGGAAGTAAAAATAAATGGGGTAGTAAAAATAGATCACCAGTTTCCTGTTGGATTATTTGATGTAATTGCAATTGGCAAACAGAAATTGTATTACAGAGCAATGCTTGATAACAAAGGAAGATTAGTGCTTAATAAGATGGAAAAAGAAAGCAAGGAAAAAGTAAGTAAAGTAAAAAGCAAAATTATGGCAAGTAAAGGAATACAAGTTACAATGAATGACGGCAGAACATTTATAGGAATCAAAGCTAATGTTGGTGACTCAGTAAAAATAGCTCTTCCAGAAGGAAAAGTACAAGAAGTAATTGAGTTCAAAGAAGGAGCATTAGCATTTATAACAAAAGGAGCTCATTGCTCGGAAACAGCAACAATCAAAGGAATTGTTGAAGGAACAGCAAGAAGAGCTAAATTGGTAAAACTTTCTTCAGGAAAGAAAGATTTTGAAACAGTTTTTGACAATGTAATAGTAATTGGAAAAAACAAATCAGAGATGACTGATGTACAATGAACAAAATAAGGATTGATGGTTATGAAACAAGTATTGATGGATAAAGTTGTAGTCAACATGGGTGTTGGTTCTGAGCCTGAAGAAATGAAGAAAGCTCAGCAAATAATTCATTTGGTTACTGGAAAAAAAGCTGCAAAAACAAGTTCCCAGGCAAGAATACCTGATTGGGGATTAAGGCCAGGGGTAGAGATAGGATTGAAGGTAACTCTTAGAGATGAAGAAGCGATTGCTTTCTTAAAAAAAGCATTGCTTGCAAAAGGAAACAAAATGCTTGAAAAGAGCTTTGATAATGCAGGAAATTTTGGTTTTGGAATAAGAGAATATATTGATTTACCGGATGCAAAATATGATCCAAAGCTTGGAATAAAAGGGTTTGATGTTTTAGTTTCACTAAAGAAAAAAGGATACAGAGTGAAAAGAAGAAAAATAATGCCTGCAAAAGTAGGTAAAAGACAAAGAGTGACTAAAGAAGAAGCAATTGAATTTGTTAAAAACCTTGGGGTAGAAATAGCATAAAGAATAATTTGAGAGATTTTGTTTAAGAGGAAGATGAATATGAGTTACGCGGATGAAGTAAAACAAAAAACGGTAAAGAAAAACCAGAAATCAAGGAACGAAAAAATGAAGAAAAGAATCATTGGCGTAAGAGAATGCAGGATATGCGGAACAAGAAAAGGAATGGTACGAAAGTACAATCTTGGGGTATGCAGAAGATGTTTTAAAGACAGGGCAAAAGACCTTGGCTGGGAAAAATATTAGGTTGTGAAAAAATGGCTCAAACAGATCCGATTGTAGATGCATTAACAAAAATAAGGAATGCTGAAGAGGCTTCAAAAACAGACTGCTTACTCAAACCAGCTTCGAACTTCTTGGGAGAAATTCTAAGAATTGCAAAAGAAAATGGTTACGTTGAAGAATATGCAAAAAAAGATGAAAAAGGAATAATTGAATATGAAGTAAAATTAAATGGAAAAATGAATCAATGCAAAGCAATAAAGCCTAGATATGCAGTAAGGAAAGACGAGTTTGAAAAATATGAAAAAAGATATTTGCCTGCACGTGATGTAGGATTAATTGTTGTTTCAACATCAAAAGGAGTAATGACTCACACAGAGGCAAAAATAAAAGGACTTGGGGGAAGATTAATAGCATTCATGTACTAATTGCATGTGCTAATGATTGAGTTGATAATTATGTCTGAAATTGTAAAAACATTAAAGCTTCCGGGCGAAATAAAAATTGAATTAAAGCCTGAGAATATTCTAACACTTGTTGGGCCGAAAGGCACAGTAACAAGACAATTCAAAACACACCGAGTAAAAATGATTCAAAAAGGAAATAGTATTGTTGTTGAAGGAAACCCTAAAAACAAGCAGACAGATAAATTAGTTGAAACAATTATTTCCCATATAAAAAACATGGTTGAAGGGCTAATATATGGTTACAAGTATAAATTGAAAATGGTTTATTCACATTTTCCAATGTCAATACAAGTAGAAAAAGAAAATGTAAGTATAAAGAATTTCCTTGGGGAAAAGTTTCCAAGAAAAGCAAGGATTTTAGGCTTGACAAAAGTAGAAGCAAAAGGACAAGACATTACAGTAAGTGGAATAAACAAAGAAGATGTTGGGCAAACATCATCTAACCTTGAAAGAAAAACAAAAGTAAAAGGCAAGGATATTAGAAGATACCAGGATGGAATATATTTGGTAGAAACAGGGAATATTGAAGCATTGAAAGGTCCTGTTCTTGAAGTAATAAGAGGACGCGAATAATATTATGAGAATTGAGTTAAAGTTAATGTTTAGAGTGTGATTTTATGGCAGAAAAAACAACAAAAAAAGAATCAAAGCCAAAAACGGAAGAAAAGAAAGCTGAAGCAAAACCTGAAACTGGCAAGCAAGTTAAAAAGAAATTTATTTCTTACATAAAAAAAGAAAACAAGAAAAAAAGCAACGAAGCATATAATATACAGAAAAAACTTTCAGAAAAAAAGCACACTCCTGTATTTAGAGGAAGATTTGGGAAAAAGAACATACGAAGAAAATCAATTGCTAAGTGGGATAAGTGGAGAAAACCGCACGGAATTGATCTTGATAAAGGAATAGAGCATGGTTTCAGACCTAAAATAGGGTATAGGAGTAATGTTGAATTAAGATACTTGCACCCGTCAGGGTACAAAGAAGTTCTTGTATGCAACATGAATGATTTAAACAAAATGGATTCAAAAACTGAGGCTGCAAGAATATCAAGGGTACTTGGAAAGAAAAAGAGAAACGAAATAGTTACAAAAGCAAATGAAAAAGGAATATGGGTGCTGAATTAGAAAAAATGATTTAGTAGAAAGATTTGTAATGGATTGATTTGGTTTTAAAGGTGTTTTGATGGAAGCAAAAAAAGTAAGAGAACTCGCAGCAACAATACTGAAAGTTGGCGTAGGCAGAATATATATTGATCCTACAGGAGTTGCAAAGGTAGCAGAAGCAATGACAAAGGATGATATAAGAGGATTAATAGCTGAAAGAATAATAAAGAAAAGACCATCAAAAGAACAAAGCATGGGAAGAGCAAGAATACTTAAAGAAAAAAGGCAAAAAGGAAGAAGACGCGGAAAAGGAAAAAGATCCGGTACGAAAAAAGTAAGAATGGAGAGAAAAAGCTCTTGGATTAATAAGGTCAGGGCACAGAGAAGGACTCTTAAAGAATTAAGAGAAAAAAACCCTGAGCTTGTAAAAGAAAAAGGTTATTCGGATATTTACAAGAAAATAAAAGGAAATTATTTCAAAGGAAAAAGAGGATTAATTGAATACATAGAAGGGGCGAAAAAATAATGGCTACAAAAGCAACCTACAAAACAAAATTCAGAAGAAGAAAACAAGGGAAAACAAATTACGAAAAAAGACTAGCAATGGTTAGGTCAAGAAATATACGCTTAGTAGTAAGAAAAACAAATAAAAGAATTATTGCTCATGCTGTAAAATTCAATCCAAAAGGGGATGAGACAATTGCAGCAGCTACTTCAACTGAATTAAAAAAATATAAGTTTTACGGAACAAATAATACTCCTTCAGCTTACTTAGTGGGTTATTTGCTTGGCAAAAAAATTGGAAAACAAAAATGCGTTCTTGATATTGGGAGGAGAAGCCCAAGCCACGGAAGCGTTGTGTTTGCAGCATTAAAAGGATTAATTGATTCAGGTGTTGAAGTTCCGCACTCTCCTGAAGCTTTGCCAAGCGAGGAAAGAATAAACGGAAAAATACTTGATGATTATGCAAAAAAAATCGGAGACAAAGCGAAAATAGTTTTTGCTAATTACATAAAAGAAGGAATACAGCCAGGCGAAATACAAAAAGCGTTTGAAAAAGCAAAAACTGAAATCTCGAAGGTGAAAGAATGAATAGGAGAGATGAAGCACACGGCAAAAAATCAGGCAAAAGAGGTAGAGTTGAGGAAACTGAAATTGAGAGAATAGAAAGAGAGATAAGTGAAAGACAAACAGTTTTGAATAACTGGGTTCCGAAAACAGAGTTAGGCAGAATGGTTAAATCAGGAAAAATAACAACTATTGATGAAGTGTTTGACAAAGGATTGAAAATACTTGAATCAGAAATAGCTGATTCATTATTGAAACTTGAGGATAGCCTTGTACAGGTTGCAAGAACAACAAGAGTAACAAGAGCTGGAAGAAAATATTCCTACAGAGCAGATATGCTTGTCGGAAACAGAGCAGGATTTATTGGAGTTGGGTCAGCAAAAGATGCTGATAGGTTCCCTGCAATAAATAAAGCAAAAAGAATAGCTAAATTAAGTTTAATTAGGGTTTATAGAGGATCAGGATCATGGGAAGAACAATCAACGGATGACAAACACTCAGTTCCATTTAAAGTAACAGGAAAAGCAGGAAGTGTAAGAGTAACATTAATGCCTGCGCCAAAAGGAACAGGATTAGCAGTGGGAAAAACTATTAAGCCTGTATTAGAACTTGCTGGAATAAAGGATGTTTGGGCAAGAACAAAAGGAAGATCCACAATACAATTGAACTTTGTACAAGCTGCAATTGATGCACTCTCGCAAACATCAAAAATGAAGGCATCAAAAGACATTGAAAGAAAAGTTATGAAGGATTCAAAAATAATGTAAATTTATAAAAATAAATATGGTTAAAGGTTGTGATGGAATGTATGCAGTAATAAGAATAAGAGGCACAGTAAATATTGCTCCAAAAATAGCTAAAACGCTTGAATTCTTGAACCTTAGAAGAATTAACAATATGAGTATTTGGACGGAAGATGTTCAAATGATGAAAATGATTAGATTAGTTCAAGATTATGTGGCTTATGGAAAAATAAGCGATGAAGTATTAAAAGAAGTTATTTCGAAAAAAGCTGTTTCGGTTAATGCAGGAGAAAAAATTGATGCTAAAAAAGTAGTTGAGGAAATAAAGAAAGGAAAAACAATGAATCAGATAGGGGTAACTAATTGTTTTAGAATGAGTCCTCCAAGAAAAGGATTTGAAAGAAAAGGAATTAAGGTTCCATACAAATTAGGTGGAGCTTCGGGGGACAGAAAAGAAGAAATTAATGATTTAATAAAAAGGATGCTGTGAATTTTATTAGCAAAAAAATTAAATGAAAGGTGAAGCTTATGGTTGAAAGAAGAAGACGAAAGAAAAATAAATTACGCGGACAAAGAACAATGGGTGCAGGAAACACTAAGAATAGAAGAGGCGCTGGATGCAGAGGCGGAAGAGGAAACGCAGGCGCAAACAAATCCAAGTTTCACACAATTGGAAGATTAAAAGACAAAAAATACAGGTTGAAAGGAGAAAGAAAAGGACTAGCAATATCAGCAGGCAGACTTGATGAAATGCTTGATGAATTAGTTGCAAAGAAAAAAGCAGTAAAGGAAAAAGAAACATATATTGTTGATGCAAAATCAGGGTATGCGAAAGTGCTGAGTGAAGGCGAAGTAAAGCACAAAATTGTTTTAAGAATAAATGCTTCAGAAAAAGCAATTAAGAAAATAATTGCTGCGGGCGGAAAATTTGAGTATGCAAAAAAAGATTATAAGCCTGAAGAAGTAAAATTCGAGGGAGAAGAAGATCTTGAATTTGAGGAATCTGAAGAAAAAACAGAGGAAAAAGAATAAATCTCCTTTGGAGAATTGATAAAGCCCTTGAGGGGGGCTTGAGCAAAAACATGCAAAATGTTTTTTTGATAGCTGAAAAAAATGATTTTTAGCAGAAATTTATATTTAAAGTTTGGGTGAATTTTTTTGGGTATAATAGATTTTTTGGTTGGAGTATCTCAGTATCTTCCTGAAATTAAAAAACCCGAAAAAGAAGTGCCTTTCAAATCAAAATTGCTTTGGACGGCATTAGCTCTAGTTATTTTCTTTATTCTAGCAAACATTCACTTGGTTGGCCTTGACACAATGTCACAGAGTGTCCAACAGATAATGTTTGCCCAGACTTTGCTTGCGAGTGAAATGGGAACACTTATTACAGCAGGGATTGGTCCAATAGTAATGGCATCAATATTTTTGCAATTATTTATGGGAGCACAGTTGTTGCCATTAGATATACATTCTCCTGAAGGAAGAGCAAAGTTCCAGCAATTACAAAAAATTCTTGCAGTACTCTTATGCTTTATTGAAGGATTTATTTATGTTGGCTCAGGCTTATTGACGCCTATTGGTGGCGCAGGAATAATGAATCCTGTAACATGGTTCCTAACATTACAAATCGCAATAGGCTCACTGATATTATTATATTTAGATGAAGTAGTTTCAAAATATGGAATTGGTTCAGGAATAAGCTTATTCATTGCAGCAGGAGTTTCAGGAGCATTATTCTGGCAAACCTTTTTGCCTCCAATAGAATCAGCATTAAATCCAGCACTAGCAAGTGGAGGAATATTATGGAGAACAATGATAACGGGAGATTTGTTATTGATTCTGCCTTTGATAGGTGCAGCAATAATATTTTTAGCAGTTGTATTTGCTGAAGGAATGCATGTAAATATTCCAATTACAATGGGTTATAGGGGTACTGGAGGGAGATATCCTGTAAAATTCCTTTACGTAAGCAACATGCCAGTAATACTGGCAATGGCATTATTTATGAACGTAAGATTATGGGCTTTGTTTGTAGAAAAAGTGCCAATTGTTGGTGAATTAATGAAAGGGCTTTCATGGGCAGTGCAAATACCAAACATTGGTGGAATGAGTCTTTTACAAGGAATAATTGTTCAAGGAATTAATTCAATTACTATGTTAGCATTATTCCAAGGAGTATTATTTTTGATTTTACTTTCAATAGCTTGTGTTGTTTTCGGTTGGTTCTGGGTACAAATGGGAAACCAGAGTACAGAAGCAGTAGCTGCACAACTTGAAAGAAGTGGAATGCAAATACCAGGTTTCAGAAGAGACAAAAGAGTAATAGAAAAAGTGCTTGAAAGATATATCCCTCCAATAACAATACTAGGATCAATATTTGTTGCATTGCTGGCAGGGTTAGGAGATTTTGTACTTGCAGGAGTAGCATCAGGGACAGGAATACTGCTTACAGTGGGAATAATTTACAGGTTTTACGAAGAAATAGCAAAAACACAGCAGGAATTGTTATCAAAAGTGTTGGGGAAATTTAATTAAAAAATGAGGGTGAAAAAAGATTGTTTTTAAGGCAAACAAAGGGTTTATGCTGAAAAGCATTTTTTGGGAGTTTGTAAAAGCAATTGCTTTCGCAAAGTCTTTAAGAACCTTTTAAAATGTTGCCTTTAAGAAAATTGTTATCTGGTGAGTTTGTTTAAGGTGTGTAATAATTGGAACCTGCAATAGTAGTTCTAGCAACGACGATTGCTCTTGCAGTGCTTACAAAAGTATTACAAAGAAAATTGATTGATAAAGAGAAAATGAAAGAATATCAGAAAAAAATAAAAGAAGATCAAGCAAGATTTAAGGAATTGTTAAAGGAGGCTGAAAAAAATAAAAAAGAGATAGAGGAATTGCAAGTGCAAATTCTCAAACAGAATACTGAAATGTTGAACGCGAATATGAAATTAAGCATGTTCACGATGCCTGCGTTTCTAATAGCATTCTGGTTTCTCGGCACTTTGTATGGCGGGCAAAACTTGGTATCAGTTATTCCATTGCCAACGTTCAACGGTTTTTTCTTGTTGAATCCGGCATCATGGATTCCAACAGGATTGAGTACCGCAACAGGATATTACAAAGCGTATTTTTTTTATTACATGATTTCAGTTATTGTATTGAGTTTTATTGAAAAAGGGTATGATAAAGTTAAACAAAAGAAAAAATGATTATTGGATTGATTGAAATGGTTTCACCAGGCGAAAGAAGAAAACAGTACAAGTACAGAAAAACAGCTACGGAAACGAAAAGAGAATATTTTAAAGGAAAGCACAAGAAATCTAAATGCGCAATAACAGGAAATGATTTGCATGGAGTGCCTAATGACACAAAATGCGAGATGGGAAAATACAGCAAAACAGAAAAACGTCCTTCAGTTCCTTTTGGAGGAATACTTTCAGGAGAAGCAAGAGCAAAGGTTTTTATTGAATTAGGAAAAGTAGTTGCTGGAGTAAAAAAACTTGAAGATGTTGATGAAAAATATAGGAAATATGTAAAACAAGCAATGAAAAGACCGGAGCTTGAATAATTTTTAAATTGAAATGAGCTGGTGTTTATGGAAATAGGACAGGTTTGCATTAAAACAAGAGGGAGAGAGGCAGGAAGAACAATTGTTGTTTTATCAAAACCAAAAGCAGGAAAAGTTCTTGTTGATGGAACAAAAGTAAAAAGAAAACAATGCAACATGCTTCATTTGTTTCCAATAAACAAAATAGCTAAAGTAAAAGAAGAAGAAAATCATGAAGGGGTTGTAAAAGCACTTAAAGCTTTAGAATAAATCGGTGAATGAAATTATTTTTGTGAGTTGATGATATGGCAGAATTTAATTATATTGTTCGTGTAATAGGAAAAGACCTTGATGGAACAAAAAGCGTTGAATCAGGGATACAAGGAATAAAAGGAATAGGGCAGAGAGTTGGAGGATTAATAGCAGTACAATTTAGGAAAGAAAATAAAATACCTGCAAATAAGAGACTTGGGGAATTAACTCCTGAAGAAGTAAAAAAACTTGAGGAAGTAATATCCGCTCCAGAAAAGCATTCTATCCCTGTGTGGTCATTGAACAGACAAAAAGATATTGAGAATGGTAGTGACAAGCATTTGACTATGAATGATTTAGCATTTTCATTAAGAAATGATTTAACCAGATTGGCTGAAATTAAGTCCTACAAAGGATTAAGGCATATGTGGGGTTTGCCAGTAAGAGGACAAAAAACAAAGAGTAGACACAGAGGAAAAGGCGGTGTTGTAGGAGTAGCAAAGAAAGATGCTACAAAGGCAACAGCTCCTGCAAAGGCAGCGGCTCCCGCAAAAGCTGAAAAGAAGTGATTGTTATGGGTGATCCAAAAAAGAAACGAAAACAATACGAAAGACCGAGAAAGTCCTTCCAAAAAGAGAGAATAGAAAAAGAACGAGACTCTAAAAAAGTTTATGGTTTGAAGAATAAGAAAGAATTATATAGAGCAGAAACAATAATCAGGACAAAAAGAGGAACTGCAAGAAAATTACTTGCACTAAGCCTAGAAAACAGATTGAAAAGAGAAAAAGAATTGCTTGATTCACTGAAAAAAATGGGAATATTAAGAGCAAGCCCAAGCCTTGATGATGTTTTAGTATTAACACCAGAAGCATTACTTGAACGAAGATTGCAAACAGTTGTGTGGAGAAAAGGATTAGCTAACACGCCTATTCAGGCAAGACAATTCATAGTTCACGGGCACATAGCAATTGAAGGAAAAAAAGTTGATAAACCAAGTTATATTGTTGGGGCAGATGAAGAAGACAAAATAACATGGTACGGAAAAGAAATAATGTTTGAACAAAAAAAACATTCTAGTAAAAAAGCAGGAAAAGAAAAAGCACAAGAACAAGAAAATGAATTGAAAAAAGATTTTGAAGAAGCAAAACCAAAGGAAGAGGAAACAAAAGAAATAGTAAAAAAATAGTTATGTTAAGTGTGAGTTGATGATATGGTAGAAACAAGAGGAATAGTGCATGTGTATGCGACACACAACAATACAATGTTGTTGCTTACAGATATGACTGGTGCAGAAACAATATTCAAAGCGACTGGTGGAATGGAGACAAAAGCACAGCATAAAGAAGGATCTCCTTACGTTGCAATGAAATTAGCTGAAAATATTGCAAACGCTGCAAGAGAAAAAGGGATAAGGGAAATTTATGTAAAAGTCAGAGGACACGGTGGAAACAGGGCTCCTAGTCCTGGAACAGGCGCAGAAGCAGCAATACGTTCATTGACAAGAAACGGTTTAAGGATAGTTTCAATAGAAAATGTTACACCTCTTCCACATGATGGGTGCAGAAAACAGAAAAAATTCAGGGGAAAAGCGGAAAAGTAAAATTTTGAAAATGATTTAAGAAGGTTGTATTTATGGATATCAAAAAAGTTTACGAAGATGGAAATATTTCAAAATACCTTATAAAAGGGGTAAACTATAATTTCATGAACACTCTGAGAAGAGCAATAATGATTAACGTGCCCTGCCTTGCTATTGATGAAGTTCAAATATATGAAAATGACTCGCCAATATTTGATGAAATGCTTTCAAACAGATTAGGATTATTGCCAATAAAAACTGATACAAAAACATACAAGAGAGGAGATACAGTAAAGCTAGTGCTTGAAAAAACAGGGCCAGGCACAGTTACAAGCAAAGACATCAAATGCACAGATCCAAAAATAGAAATAATTGACAAAAAAATAATAATTACAAAGCTTGGAAAAGACCAAAACCTCAAGCTTGAAATGACGGCTATAATGAAAGCAGGAGAAGAACACGCAAGATACCAACCAGCAATAGTATCCTACAATGAACTATTAGAAATAAAAAATGACAAAAGTTATGATACTAAAGCAATAATTGCAGAAATGCCAAAAGGGACAATAGAAGTAAAAGCAGGAAAATTGTTTTTCTCTGACCCTTATAATACAGGACACCAAAACCAGCACTTGGACATATTGAGAAAACACAGCGTTGAAACAGAGTATAGTTCCACAGATTTTATACTTACAGTAGAAACAACAGGGCAATTAACAACAAAAGAATTGCTTGATTCAGCTGTAGAACAATTAACAGCAAAGCTAGATGAATTAGAAAAAGAAATTAAGAAATTATAAATGCTTTGCAAAGCAAAGCATCGTTGGGTGAATCCAAGAAACATAATGGTTTATTGGTCAAGTTGCTACGTGCAACCACAAGGTGGTTGTCGATATGCAGGGGTTCCCGAGCGGTCAAAGGGGCAGGACTTAAGGAGCCTTTTTCTTTTCTCTGCGAGAAAAGAAAAACGTTCACGAAAAAGAAAAGAGCGCGCTTTGAGTTATCCTGTGGCTTAGTGCCTTCGAGAGTTCGAATCTCTTCCCCTGCATTTCTTTTGCTTACGCAAAAGACCTGCACTAAAGGAAACCTTTGGTAAGTATTATTATAATTAAAATAAGATGAAGTGAAAAATATGGCAAAAAAATTGGAAACAATAAAGCTCGTTGCGAGTTTGGAAAAAGCTGGGAGAACGACAAAAAAAGCTATTTGGGACGATTTGGCAGAAAGGCTCCAAGGGCCCACAAGAAACAAAGTAGCTGTTAGCATTAAAAAAATAAATTACTTAGCAAAAAAATTTAAAGGAAAAACATTAATAGTTCCAGGAAAAGTGCTCTCACAAGGAGAATTAACTGAAAAAGTTAATGTTGTTGCAGTAGCAGCATCAGAAATTGCAAAAGAAAAAATTAATTCCTCAGGAAAATTTATCACATTGGCAGAGTACTTAAAAAATGCAGCAAAAGCTGATGTAAATAAATTATTAATAGTAAAATAAAAGCGATGGTGTTGACATGATAGTAGACGCAAAAGGATTGGTTGCAGGAAGACTCGCATCAAAAGTAGCGAAAGCAGTAATAAGAGGAGAAAGTGTTACAATTGTTAATGCTGAAGAAGCAATTATTGTGGGAAACAAGGAAAGTACATTGGCAAAATTCAAGATGAGAGTTGATGCGGCAGTAAAATCAAACCCTCATTATGGACCGAAATACTCAAGAATACCAGATAGGATGCTAAGAAGAATGATTAGAAACATGTTCCCTACAAAGAAAAGAGCAAAGAAAAGAATGATTGAAAGATTGACAATATTTAATTCCATTCCAAAAGAATTAGAACAAGAAAAAATGGAGAAGTATGAGGACATAAAGTGCAACGAAAGATATAGTTTTATGACTCTAAAAGAACTCGCTTTATTGTTAGGCGGAAGATGGTAATAACAAGGTGTTTATGATGGAAGACGAAAAGAAAATGAAGCCTGCAGCAAAAAAAGCAGGAATGATAGTTAAGGCAAAGAAAAAATCCGCTGTTGCCAGAGCTGTAATAAGAAAAGGTACTGGGACTATTAAAGTAAATAAAATAAATGTAAATGCTTACGCACGAGGGTATGTCAAAGATTTACTGCTTGAGCCAATAAGGCTCGCAGGGGATTCGGCAAAAGAATTTGATATTGATGTAACGGTTTCCGGTTCAGGATTCATGAGCCAGGCTGTAGCTGTAAGGTCATGCATAGCAAAAGCCTTAGTAAAAGCAAAAGGCAAAAAGCTCAAGGAATTGTATACAGCATATGACAGAGCATTGCTTGTTGATGATGTAAGAAGAGTAGAAACCAAGAAACCTCTTGGAAGAAAAGCAAGGAGAAGAAAACAGCGTAGCAAGAGATAATAGCCATGGCTGTAATCTCTGCCAAATAATGGCGAGAATTATTGAGAAAATGTTTGCGGTGATGAAATGATTGTACCAGTAAGATGTTTTTCATGCGGAAAAGTTTTAGGCGGATTATACGCTGAATTCAAAGAACGTACCGAAAAAGGCGAAGATGCAGGAAAAGTAATGGATGATTTAAAGGTAATTAGGTACTGCTGCAGAAAAACACTGCTCACACACGCAGAATTAATTGATGATATAATGAAGTACAAAAAATAAGTTGCATTGATGAAGTGATACTATGGAAGAAAGACCTGTTGAAAAAGAAATGAAACAAGAATTCGATGATACAGAATTCTATAAAGGAAAAGATTTGTTAATAGATATAGAAACATACTTGAAAAGCGGAGTACATATTGGCACAAAGTTTAAGACAGGCGAAATGAGGAGATACATATTCAAAAAAAGAAAAGATGGATTAATGGTATTTAATATTGAAACAATAGACAAAAGAATAAGAATGATTGCAAAAATGCTTGCAAAGTATGAAGGAAAAGACATAGCAATTGTTGCAAGAAGAATGTATGGACACAAGCCTGCACGCAAACTAGCATCAATGATTGGAGCAAGGGAATTCATTGGAAGATTTATTCCGGGGACTTTAACTAACCCACAGGCAAGATTATTTCATGAGCCAAAAATTGTTTTAATTACAGATCCAATAGCTGATTCACAAGCACTGAAAGAAGCATCAGAAGTAAAAATACCTGTAATAGGGATAGCTGGTTCGGATTCACCATTAGCAAACATTGACCTTGTTATTCCAGCAAACAATAAGGGAAGAAAATCACTTGCATTAATATTTTACTTGCTGGCAAGAGAAATACTTGTGGAAAGAAAAGAAATTTCTAGGGAAAATTTCTCAGTTCATGTAAATGACTTTGAACAAGAAATAGATGAGACACAAGAAGAGAAGCCAAAGAGAGCATTCCAAAGGTTCAGACGCGGCAATGACAGGAACAGAAGACAAAAAAGATACTGAATAAGGCTAGCATTGGCAAAAACTTTTCAGGGTGAAGTATTAATTCGGTGAACAGTGTTTTTTTTTGTGTAATTCTCAAAAAAAGCTAATTTAAAAGCCCTAATTAACGTTTTAAAGTAAATTTATATACTTGTTTGTGCATTATTAACTATACAATAAGAGCTTTTTTGAGTGGTTGGGATGAATAATTCTGAAGCCTATGGATTACTAGAGAAACTTGGTCTCACTGAGTACGAAGCAAAAACGCTAAACACACTATTTACCCTAAAAGAAGCTGAAGCTCCTGAAATTTCCAGAACCGCACAAGTCCCAAAAACAAGGGTATATGATGTACTCGAAAAATTAATGGCAAAAAATCTTATCATTGAAATAAAAGGCAGACCAAAATTATACAGAGCAATAGAACCACAAAAAGCAATTGACATCCTGCTTATTAGCAAAAAAAATCAGTTAAGAGACCTCGAAAATGAAGCAACCCAAATAAAAGAAAATTTCCTTGATTTTGAAGAAGGGAAAGAAGAAACCGGGGAAAAAGTAATGAAAGTAAAAGACAGACAAGACTTTGAAAGAATACTTGGACAAGAATTATTAAAAGCAACTAAATCCATCCAAGGGTTAACAGAAATAAGCGATGAACATGACATAATACACGAAGCACTGAAAAGAGCAAAAGAAAAAAATGTTACAATAAAACTCCTAAACTCATTTCCATCCAAAAGACTCAAAGAATCTGCAGAAGTAAAACACCTTGTACACGGAATGAATGCATTTATTATTGACAACAAAAAAGTTGTTATGGCTATATCCGATTTCAAAAAACAGAGACCTGATTATCATTTTACAATTCTGAATGACCACGTGCCAATGGCAAACACACTATGCCACTACTTTGACAAAAACTGGAAAGAAGCAAAAAATTATTGATGTGAGAAAATGCCTGTGATAAATAGAATAAGAGGAGCAATTCAGAAACGCTCAAGGTTAAACAGAATTGCACGCAATGAAACATGGAAGACAATAGGTAAAATGGCAAGAGCGGACCCTTATACAAAACTGTCACTGCTTGAAAGAAGCCGCATTTTAAAAGAGAAAAAGAAAAAAATAGCTAAAAGAGCAAAAAGAATTTTTAACGGTCAAAAAGCGCATACTGAAAACACTAGACCTATAACTACCCAAAAAGAATGGTAAAAAATTCAAGTCCAGATTCTAATTAGGAAACTAGGAAACCAACAACAAAACTCTTAAACTCTATTGAACTAATTCTTTTCATGGAGCAAATAAAACAAACAGCTTACAAATACGCGGTAAAGAATGCTTACGAGCATGAAGGAAAAGCACAAATAGGGGCTGTGGTGGGAAAAGTAAAAGCCCTTTTTCCCCAAACTGATTTGAAAGAAGCGATGTCCCAAATAAGCAAACAGGTTATGGAAGTAAATAAAATGAAAAAAGAGGATTTGGAAAAGGAATACAAAGAATTTGAAGCACAAGGATGGGAATTAAAACACGTTGAAAAAGAAAAAACTCTCCCTGAATTAGAGTGGCTTCCACAAGGAGAAAAACTAATTACTAGAGTTGCGCCAAACCCGAGCGGAGCAATGCATTTTGGGCATGCAAGGCCAGCAGTGCTCACAGATGAATATGTAAAAAAATATGGTGGAAAATTTATTCTAAGGTTTGATGACACTGACCCAAAAATAAAAATACCTGTGGCAGGAATAGAAAAAGAATTTTTGGCAGAATTTGCGTGGCTTGGAATAAAAATTGATGAAATACAAAAAGCATCAGACAGGCTTGACAGATACTACCATGTAATAGAAGAATTAATCAAACAAGGAAATGCTTACATTTGTGATTGTGATTCAGAAGAATGGAGAAAACTAATTTGGAAAAGCAAAGGATGTAAATGCAGAGACAAAACACCAAAAGAACAACTTGCTCTTTGGAAAAAAATGCTCGCACATGAAATAAAAGAAGAACAAGCAGTTGTAAGAATAAAAACTGATTTAAAAAACAAAGACCCTTCGACGCGTGATTGGTGGCTCGCAAAAATAGTTGATGAAGTGAATCATCCTAATGTTAAGGTAAAGGACAAACATGTCTGGCCTTCATATAACCTTGCAAGCGCAGTTGATGATTATGATATGAAAATAAATTTTATTATTCGCGGACAAGAACACGTGGGAAACGAGGAAAAACAAAAAGCACTTTACAAATATTTTGACTGGGTTTACCCACACACAGCATACCACGGAAAAATATCCAAAGTAGGGGATATGATTCTCAGCAAAAGCAAAATAAAAGTTCTCATGGAAAAAGGAGGGCTCACAAGAGATGATGACCCAAGATTAGCAACACTAAAATCATTCAGGAGAAGAGGCTTCTCCCCAAAAGCAATAAGAAAAGTAATACTTGATTGTGGATTAGCGCTAAAAGAAGTAAAAATTTCTTTAGATGCGTTTGCTGCAGCAAACAAAGAAATACTTGGGGAAGCAAAAGAATTTCCTTTCTTTGAAGAGGCTGCAGAGATTGAGGTTTACAATATTGCACCGGGCGAAGGAGAATGCTATGGAGAAAAAATTAATTTTAACAGCGGAGTAGCAAAATTGTTTGCAGACAAAAAAGAGCTCCTAAAATACAAAAACAGAATTGGGGCTGAAGTTAGGTTCAAAAAAGCATTTAACGCAAAAATGAATGAGATAACTGAGTTCAATGGGAAAGCAACTTTTATTTCATACTCAAAGACAAATAACCCTGTAATATCTTGGATAAAGGAATTAATTGATATTGAGGTACTTATGGGAGATGGGTCAATAAAAAGAGGCTTCTCTGCTCCCTCAATTCTTGAAGCTAAAGGGATAATACGCCTAGAAGGATTAGGATATGTTAACATAGAAGCAAAAGAAAGAGGAATAATCAAATGCGTTTATTCTTATGATTGAAGTGTTTTAGACTATTTCTAGCATATTTTTAAAGCTTTCTGGATGGAATTATTTTAGATTAAACTGGTTTCTGCCAATGAAACTGATGTTTTTCGGGGAGACTCGGAAAGCAGTTGAAGTGGAGGTGTTTTCGATGGCGGACTATATAAAGGTTCAATTAACGGATGAGCTTAGAGAAAAGACTCTCGATTTGCTCGAAAAAACAGCAAAGAAAGGAAAATTGAAAGGCGGTATTAACGAAGTAACAAAAGCTATTGAAAGAGGCACGGCAAAATTCGTGGTAATAGCTGAAGACGTTAGCCCAAAAGAAATAGTAATGCATTTGCCATTACTATGCGACGAAAAACAAATTCCTTTCAGCTATGTTGCAACAAAAAAAGAGTTAGGCGAAAAAGCTGGATTGAAAACAGCAACAGCCTCAATAGCAATAGTTGAATCAGAAGCTGAAGCAGAATTAAAAGAATTAGGCAAAAAAATTGCGGAGTTAAGGAAGTAGGGGGGTTTTGAATGGGTGATGAAAGAGGAACTCCTGCTGAAGTAGTTGAAGTTGTAAAAACAACAGGTGTTCACGGCGAAGTAACACAAATCCTCTGCAAAATACTTGATGGCCCAGAAAAGGGAAGAGTCAAGAGAAGAAACGCACGAGGGAGTGTGCAAAAAGGAGACGTTTTGATTTTGCTTGACACAGAAAGAGAAGCAAAAGAAATAAGGTCAAAGAATTAATGGAAGGTGAAATGATGGTTAAATGTAGTTTTTGCGGACAAGACCTTCCCGTTGGCGGAGGCAAAATGTATGTAAAAAGAGAAGGCACAGTCTTCTATTTTTGCTCCAACAAATGCGAAAAAAACCAAATCGTTTTAGGAAGAAAACCGATTAATACAAGGTGGACTGAAGCATACAACAAGCTAAAGAAAACTTTGATGTCAGCAAAAGACAAAGAACAAACAGACAAAAAATCTGCAAGCGCTGAATAAAATGCCAAGTAATAAGGGAAGCGATTGAGCACTAAACTGTTCAATTGCTCCAGATTTTTTTGTTTCAGCAAAATTGCTGTTTAAATTTTAGGCAAAATGAGTTGATGAAATGGTGAGTCAAAAAGGAGATGAAACAATGAGAAGAACACTAGTTATTTTTAAGCCTGATGCGGTAAACAGAAGCTTAATTGGAAGAATCCTTACAAGGTTTGAAGAAAAAGGATTGAAAATAGTTGGAATGAAAATGGAGCGCCTAAATGTTTACAAATTAAAACAACATTATGAACATCTAACAAATAAACCATTTTTTGAGGAACTCCTTGACTATATGTCGAGTATTCCATGCATCTTGGCAGTAATAGAAGGAAAAGATGCGGTTGCAGTTGTCAGAAGACTTGCAGGAGAAACATGTGGAAGAGATGCATCCCCTGGAACAATAAGAGGAGACTTTTCAATGAGCACACAAACAAATTTAATACACGCATCAGAAAATGATGAAGTTGCAAAATATGAAATAGATAGATTCTTTAAACCTGAAGAAATGTTCAGCTATGATAAAATGAATTTCAATTGGATATACTGTAGATCAGAAAAAGGAATGTACACCGAAATAAAAGATAAAGGAAAAAGTGTTGAAGAAATAGAGCATGCGAAAAAGAAAATGATGGAAATGGAGCAAAAAAAAGAACAATAAAGTGAGTTATTATGATAAGGCAGCCAATAATTACAGTGCTTGGCCATGTAGACCATGGCAAAACATCCTTGCTGGATGCAATAAGAAGCACAAGAGTGGCTGCCAAAGAAGCAGGCGCAATAACTCAGCACATAGGCTCCACAGAAGTACCAGTTGAGATAATACAAGAGTTAGCAGGGCCATTAATAAAAAAATTTGGATTCAATCTAACCATTCCTGGACTTTTATTCATTGATACGCCAGGACATGAGGCTTTCACAAATCTAAGAAAACGTGGGGGAGGGATAGCTGATTTAGCTATTTTAGTTATTGATGCGGTTCAGGGAATTCAACCACAAACTGTAGAGGCAATAGAAATTCTTCGCTCATACAAAGTGCCATTTGTAATAGCAATGACAAAAATAGATTTACTAAATTTTTATTCCTCAAAAGAAGGAAGTTTTCTCGAGAATTTAGAAACTCATAATGAAAGAAGCAAGCAATTATTTGATGAAAAAATTTATACCTTAGTGGGAAAACTTTATGAATATGGTTTTGAAGGAGAAAGATTTGACAGATGCGCATTTGGGAAACAAATACCAATAGTGCCTGTATCAGCTCACACAAAAGAAGGACTGGCTGAGTTACTTACTTTACTATCAGGATTATCACAAAAATATTTGGAAACAAAATTAGAAATAAGTTGTGACGAAACTCCAAAAGCGGCTGTGTTAGAAGCGAAAGAGGAAAAAGGATTAGGAAAAACAATTGACGTAATACTTTACCAAGGAACATTAAAAGTTAATGATGAAATTGCGGTAGTAGGCAGAAAAGGAGTAATAACAACAAAAATCAGGGCACTGCTTGAACCAAAACCATTACAGGAAATGAGGCTCACAAAAGAAAAATTCAGTTCAGTAAAAAGCGTTTCCGCTGCAACAGGGGTAAAAATTTCGGCTCCAGGATTAGATGATGTTCTTGTTGGAGCAACCATGACAGGAATAAAAACAGGAAAAGAAGTTGAAGAATTAAAAACAGAGTTCAAAGAAACACACTATGAATCTGACGCAAAAGGATTAATCGTAAAAGCAGATGCTATAGGCTCATTGGAAGCAATAATACATTTACTTAAAAAAGAAGGATTTGCAATCAGGAAAGCAGATGTGGGGGAAGTAACAAGAAAAGATGTGATGGAAGCAGCTTCACTCCAGTGTGATGATTTCCTGCTTGGAGTAATCCTTGGTTTTAATGTCATCATTGATTCTGATGCTACTCAAGAAGCAGAAAAAAGAGGAATAAAGATTTTTAATGAAAAAGTTATTTACCATTTAATTGAAAACTACAAAAATTGGGTGCAAGAATCAAAGAAACTTGCAAAACAAAATGAAATAGCTTGTTTGGTTTGGCCAGTAGAATTTGAATTATTGCCCGGAAAAGTATTCAGAAACAATAAGCCTGCAATTGTTGGAGTAAAAGTGCTTGAAGGAAAATTAAAAGAAGGATGCGGATTAATGAACGGAGAAGGCAGATTTATAGGGAAAATTGAGGGACTGCAAAATGAGGGAAAAGCGGTAAAAGAAGCAAAAAAAGGGGACGAAATAGCTGTTTCAATTGATGGTGGAAACGTGGGCAGAAACCTGTTTGAAGGAGACAAGCTTTATTCCTGCATACCAGAAAAACATTACTCTGTGCTAGAAAAATATTCAGCAGATTTTAGTCCTGGAGAAAAACAATTACTTGAAAAAATAAAGGAAAAACAAATCATTGAGGAGAAAGAATAGGAAAAATCGGTTCCTGCGAAGGAATAAAAATGGTTTCGCAGGAAATTATTTTTGCAGAATGGGGGAATAATAATGAAGTTCGCAATAAGTGACCAAAAATCAGGAAAAGCCTATCCAGCAAGTTCTGAACAAGACTTGTTTATAGGTAAGAAAATAGGGGAAGTAGTAAAGCTAGACGAAATAGGGTTGAGCGGCTATGAAGGAAAAATAACAGGGGGAAGCGATAAACAAGGCTTTTCAATGAATGTATCCATGCCTGGTTCAGCAAGAAAAAAAATATTCACTGGAAAAGCTCCAGGATTCAGTGCAGCAAAAAAAGGAGAAAGAAGAAGAATATCAGTAAGAGGAAGCATGGTAAGCAATGAAATAACCCAAATGAATATTGTAATTACAAAAACAGGGAATGTTGCTATAGACCAGGTTCTTGCAAAAAAAGCTCCAAGCGCAGATGAACAAGCATCAGCAAAAGAAAGAATGATTAAGCAGAGTCTTGAAATGGCTGGAAGCGCAGAACTTGGAAGCGGAGTAAAGAAAGCAAAGCACTAAAGTGCTGAGAAAAGGTGTTGAAAGTGGCTGGTACTAAGAAAAAAGAAAAAGAGGAAAAAATTACAAAGAAAATTCCTAAAAAAAAGACCCAGCCGGCTGGGCACACAAGCGAAGCAAGAACAAAAATTAGGAAAAAAGTTTCTGAAAAAAAAGAAGAACATGCAGACCTTCGGCAAAAAACCCATTCTGACAAAGTTGAAGCAGTGCATGAAAATAAAATAGAAATAAGTCCTGAACATGTTCATGAACACAAGGTTCATGGAGAACAAAAAGAACATCCTGAAAAACACGCACCTTCTCCTCATATAGGTGTGGCTGTTTGTCCTCCTGTGCAAGTGCCTCTTAAAAAACCAAAGGAAATTGTACAGCCGGAGATAAATATTGGTATGATAGGACATGTTGATCATGGCAAAACCTCTCTTACCAAAGCACTTACAAACAAATGGTGTGATACTCACAGTGAAGAAATGAAGCGAGGAATATCAATACGATTAGGGTACGCTGATATTGTTTTCTATAAATTAAAAACTAGTTCAGGGGTTGTTTACAGTAATAAGGCTGAGTATAGTGGGCAATCTGCGGAAGTATTAAGTAAAAGAGTAGTGAGCTTTGTTGATGCCCCTGGGCACGAAACATTAATGACAACAATGCTTTCAGGCGCTGCGTTAATGAACGGAGCAGTGCTAGTAATAGCTGCTAACGAGCCATGTCCGCAGCCAAGAACAATAGAACACTTAATGGCGCTTAAATTTGCAGGAGTAGAAAAAGTTGTTGTAGCGCAAAACAAAATAGATCTGATTACAAAAGAACAAGCATTGGAAAATTACAAAGCGATACGCAATTTCTTGGACATTTATGGGTATAAGGAAGCCCCAATAATTCCAACCGCAGCTAATTTTGGAGCAAATATTGATTCACTAATTGAAGCAATTGAAACGCATATTCCCACTCCTAAGTTTGACGAATCAAAACCATTGAAAATGTTTATTGCAAGAAGCTTTGATATAAACAAGCCCGGAACAAAATCAAAGGATTTGAAAGGAGCAGTTATTGGTGGAAGCATTGCACAAGGGACTGTAAGCGTTGGAGATGAAATTGAATTATGCCCTGGGTTAAAAGGAAAAACAATTGCAAAAGTAATGAGTATAGCAACTGACCAAGGGTTAATACAAAAAGCAAGGCCAGGCGGATTAATTGCCATAAGCACCTCGCTTGATCCAAGTGTTGGGCAAAACGACCAGCTTAGGGGACAAATAGCAGCAAAACCAGGATTATTGCCTGCACCAGTAAAGGAATTAATTTTGAAAATAAATCTGTTTGAAAGAATGATTGAACAAAACATAAAAGAAAAAACCGCAATAAAAGTTACAGAACCGTTAGTTATTACAATAGGTACAAACACAGTTGTCGGATTTGTGATAAAAACTGATTCCAAAGCGACAGTACTTAATCTGAAAAACGAGGTTATTGTTGAAAAAGGAGAAAGAGTAGCAATAAGCAAAAACATTGCGGGGCAATGGAGACTAATAGCATTCGGGGAAGTGCTTTAAGCTTAAGAACTAATTAAGTTTTTTTTTAGTTTAAGAAAGGCGAATTTTGAATGGCGAAAATAAAAATTCTATTAGATACTAATTTTCTTTTAACAATGGTTCGGCAAAAAATCCATGGGCTTGAAGAAATTAAGGAAAAGGTCCCGGCAGAATTCTATACTCTTGGCAGAGTGCTTTATGAAATCAAAGGGCTTGCGAAAACTGACAAAAAAATTCAAAATGAGTCACGCATAGTGGAACAAGTACTGAAAAACAATAATGTAAAAGTAATTGACAGCACAATGGAGGATGTGGATTCAGAACTTGTAAATATGAGCAAAGAATATGTGATTGCCACAAATGATAAATTTTTGAGAAGAAGAGTAAAAGAAGCGGGCGGGAAAACAATTTTTATCAGAAGCCTAACTTATATTGATACAGGGGAAATAGTGGGAGAATGACTCAAATTCTAGGACAATTTTTGGGTTGGATACATTTTTTGAGGTTAATTTTTGCCCAAAAGAGATGGTTTTTAAACATGGCGTTTTGTTAATTAATTAATCCTGCCTTAGGGTTAAGGCTAGCTAAAAAGCTTGGTGGATTTAGATTTTTTTATTATTTTTTGAAGGTGAATAAATGTTTTACAAGACAAAAATAGTGGACAAAGTAAGGGTTCCTGCTAAAAAACTTGGGACAAAAATAAAAGACTCATTAATGGATATTTGCAGAGAAGATTATGAAGGAAGAATAAAGGATGAATATGGGGTAATAATTGCAGTAACTGGGATAGGAGAAGTTGGAGTAGGCCATGTAATCCCTGGTGATGGAGCAGCTTATTATGAAGCAGAAATAGAAATGCTAACCTACAAGCCTCACGTACAAGAAGTAACAAGAGGAACAATAACCGAAGCAACTGAATTCGGTGCATTCGTAAGAATAGGGCCTATTGAAGGATTAATTCACGTAAGCCAAATAATGGATGATTACATAAACTATGATGCGAAATTGCCAGGATTTATTGGCAAAAAAACTGATAAGAAATTAGTTCCTGAAGACAATGTGCTAGCAAGAATAGTTACAATTTCATTGAAAGGAGATACATCTTCATCAAAAATAGGCTTAACTATGAGACAGCCATTCCTAGGAAAATCAGATTGGGGCAGAATTGATGAAAAATCAGTGAAAGAAGTAAAAGGCAAGGGAAAAAAATCCGCTGAAGAAAAGCCGAAGAAAGAATCAAAATCAAAAGAGGAAAAGAAAGAATAATTTTATTTAATAAAATACAGTAGAGGAGATTGAATGTTAAAAGAAAAAGCATGCAGAAGTTGCAGATTCATTGTTGAACAAGGAGATGTCTGCCCTAACTGTAACGAAAAAGTGTTCACAACATTTTGGCGCGGATACGTAGTAATACTAAACCCTGAACAATCAGAGATAGCAAAAAAAATGGGTATAACAAGGAAAGGAAAATTTGCTTTAAGATTAAGCAGATAATTTTTTTTAAAGGTGAAGAAGAATGGATTTGAAAATAATTGAAAAAAAGAAAAACGATTTATTGAAAAGAACAGAAATGGTTGCAGAAATGCATGAAAAAACAATCCCCTCAAAACAGCAAATAAGGGAAAAACTTTCCGCAATGCTGGATATTTCTCCTGAAAAAATGGTTATTACAAAAGTTGATTCAAAATTCGGTTCCTCAAAAGCAAAAGTATATGTAACAAGTTATGAGAGCGCTGAATCCTTGAAAAAAACAGAGCCAGATTATATTGTTGTAAGAAACTTCGGGAAAGAAAAGAAAGAAGGTGCAGAAGAACAAAAAAATGAGGCACCAGCAAATTTCAAAAAATAATCAGATTAATGGTGATTTGAATGACTGAAAAACAAGAAAAAAAAATATCAAAATCAGAAAGATATGATGTTTCAACAGGGGTATTAAAAAGAAAAAATAAGTTCTGCGCAAAATGCGGACCAGGCGTTTTCATGGCTGAACACAAAGACAGATCAGCATGCGGAAAATGCGGATACATGGAAATGAAGAAAAAATAATAATCTAATTCTTAAAACTCCTTTGCCTTTTGTTTCAATTCTTTGTTGATTTGAAACATTTAAAACAACTTGTCCTTCAATTACATTATGCTTTACTGGTTCTTAATATTCTTTTTAATTATTTTTCCCTTATTCTGGTTAAGGGCAATTAAAAGCTATTCTTGGAAAAAAACAATAAGTGATTTGCTCCCAGAACCCAAAGGATGGAAAAAAGAACTAACAGGTTCAATGAAATTACTCTCTCTCCTCCTAGTTGCTTTTATTTTATTGTCAGTTGTTTTGACATTACTAAACCTTAATGATTTGGACAAAGTTGGGGATGTAATTAAAGGAGATTTGCAAAGCGGGATAATACTTTATATTGCACTTTTAGTTGTAATAATGTTTGTTGAGGAATTCTTTTTCAGAGCATTTTTAGTAAAACGAACAGGGGTAATTATTTCAACAATAATATTCTCACTCGCACACATTGGATACGGCTCAATAGCCGAAATAATAGGAGTACTAGTTTTAGGATTCATAATAGCTTACTGGTACAAGAAAAACAATTCAATAATACAAACATACACAGGGCATTTAATTTACAATTTAATTGCAATTACATTATATTTAATTTTTTGAAAAGTGATTAAATGAATTGCCTTGGGATAGAAAGCACTGCGCATACTTTCGGAGTTAGTATTGTGCAAAGCAATATTGATCAAACAGATTATGAAAAAAGCTCTTGTGAAATACTTTCAAACGAAAAAGATTCTTATACAACAGAAATTGGGGGAATGATTCCTCGCGAACTTGCGGAGCACCATTACAGGGTTGCACCCTTAGTTGTAAAACAAGCGCTTGAAAAAGCAGGAGTTTCATTAAACGAAATTAATTTAATTTCCTTCTCCCAAGGACCAGGAATAGGAAACCCTTTGCGTTGCGGAGCAATAACTGCACGCCAACTTGCTCTGAAAAAAAATATTCCTCTAATAGGAGCAAATCATTGTATAGCTCATTTAGAAATAGGTCGAAAATTGTGTAATGCTTTTGACCCAGTAATGTTATATGCTTCAGGTGCTAACACCCAAATAATTTGTTATGAAAATAATTATTACCGAGTATTTGGAGAAACCCTTGACACAGGAATAGGAAATTTTTTGGATTCATTCGGAAGAAAACTCGGATTAGGATTTCCTGCAGGCCCTATTCTTGACAAAATGTATTTTCAGGGAAAAGAATTAATTGAATTACCTTACACAGTAAAAGGAATGGATTTAGCTTTCTCCGGTTTATTGACTTCCGCGGAAAAAAAAATTCCATTAATAGAAAAAGGGTTGCTCCGCAAAGAAGATTTAGTTTACTCTGCTCTCCACACTGCTTTTGCCATGTTAACCGAAGTAACTGAAAGAGCATTAGCACACACCCAAAAAAAAGAAGTTGTTCTCGGAGGGGGAGTAGGATGCTCAAAAGCATTACAAGAAATGGTTGAAAAAATGTGTTCCGAACGCGGAGCGAAATTATTTGTCCCGCCTAACGGGGTAATGGTTGACAATGCTGCACAAATAGCCTGGCTTGGGCTATTAATGCACAGCAAAGGCAAGAAAACAAGTGTTTTTTCTTCAGAAATACTTCCAAAACAAAGAACAGATGATGTTAAAGTCACTTGGCGAAACTAACCCTTCTTAACCTGATTAAGGCTTTTCATAATCAACAGGTTTTTATTCAACAAAGAAGTATTAAATGTGAGAACATGATTACTGATGACAGAGTAGAAGCTTTGCTTGAAAAATATATTACAAATAATTCAGTTGTATCTTTTGGCACAGGTCCCTCAAACGAAGCGTTTTTGAAAAAACTGGCACTCTATGTTGAAAAAAATGGTTTAAAAATAAAAATAGTGCCAACAGCCCACTCAATGGGTCTTATTTGCTCCCAACTCAAATTACCCACAGTATCCCTTGATGATGTGGAAATAGATTTAGCATTTGATTTCGTTGACCAGGTTAATGAAGACTTTGATTACATTTCAAACGAAACAACCTCTTTGATAAGAGACAAAATGATTGCACTAGATGCAGCAGAACTCGTTGTTGTATGCGAAGAAAAAAATTTTGTTAAAAAACTAAACTGCCCAATAGCAGTAGAAATAAGTTCCTTTGCAATGAACAAAACCCTAACACAATTAATGAACCTCGGTGAACCAAAACTAAGACAAATAAAAGGAAAACCAGTGCTAAGCGAAACAGGACACTACTTTGTGGATATTAAATGTGATGACATATACTCAATAGAAGACCTTGACTACCAAGCAAAAAGAATCCCTGGAGTACTAGAAACCAGCTTGTTTATTGGCTACGCTGACAGAGTAGTATTATACGGAAACAACCTAATAGTGAAAAGCAGGTTAACCAATTTAGAATAACTCTTTTTACCTCCCCCAAGCAAGTATTAAAACTTTTCTAAGAAAGATTTCTTTAATGACCCGGTTTTTGAGCAAGTCTATCGAGCAAAGCGAAGATAGACTCCAGATGTGACCTAGCAAAAGCATTGCTTTTGCGGGGCGACGCAAAACCCATGGTTTTGCTACGACTGGCTGGGCAGTTCAGCCACTGTAGATCAGCAGTTAGATCGCCTGACTCATAATCAGGAGGTCGGCGGTGCGATTCCGCCCAGTGGCATTATAATTATTTCTTTTTTTACTTGTATTTATGACTGATAGCATTTATCAGAAAATAAAGATGGCTGTTGCGAAAACAGTTGATACTGGTGCGCATTTGAATGCTGCTTCTGCAGCAGAAGGAATAGGGAAATCATTAGGTTTGAGCGATGCATTAATTCAATTCACTCATGTTGAATTAAGAAATGCTGTTTATGAACCTGAGTTCAAAAAAATTCCTTTCGATGAAAGAGCATTGTTTTTGCCTCACTGTACAAGAAACCTTAAGGAATGTAAAGCCACTCATGATGATGAAGGTTATCACTGCAAACAATGCGGAGCATGTAATATAGGGGAAGCAGTAAAAATAGCAAAAAAATTTGGCTATAAACAAATATATATTGTTCCAGGCGGGAGCTTGTTAAAAAAAATTCTTGAAAAAACCAAGCCAAAAGCAGCTATAGGGGTATCCTGTTTTCATGAAGCGGTAATGGGTTTTGAATTAACAAAACAAGTAAGCATTATCCCACAAGCAGTTTTATTGCTTAAAGACGGATGCAAAGACACCCTAATCAATCTAACCTTATTGGAAGAAAAATTATCCTTAATAGACGAAAACGTTTTAACAAAAGAAGGAAAGTTGAGAAAAATAAAAGCTCAAACAAATTAAATATCTTCAAGCAAATCAATAAACCTTTTAACTTCCTCAAAATTTTTTGCAACAAAAGCAGGATTGTATTTCCTTAATTGGTTCTCAGTAGAAATTCCTCCAAGCTTAGCAATAAACTTTACTCCCAAGCGCTGGCACATCAAGCCATCCTGTTCAGAATCCCCAACAAAAACAATTTCCTCTTTCTTTGTTTTTAATTTCTTAATAGCTTTAACCAAAGACTCAATATCAGGCTTTTTATGCTCAACATCATCACTAGTAACAAAAAAATTTATTTTATTAAAAGTCTTTTTATCAAAAACAGCATTAATGAATAAATGCCTAGAACCAGTAATAACTGATAGGGAAAACCTTTCAGACATTTCGCTAATGAACTGTTTTGAATCAGAAAACCATAAGTTCCTTGCTTTGTGTTTCTTTAATAATTTTAAGAAAATTTTTCTCCTAAACTCAACAAAACTAAATAAATCAAAAACCCTTTTAGTTGAATCCATTAAATAATAAGCAATATCCCTTGAATGCAATTGCGATAATTCTCTCAACTTTTGATGGGTAACCTTAAAACCAAACTCTTCCATAGCAGCCTTATCACTCGCCATAATCAAAGGAATGGAATCAATAAGCGTACCATCAAGATCAAGAAACACAGCACTAATCTTCATGAAGAGACTAAAACCATTAACCAATATAAACTTAACCAACACAAAATCTTTTGAGAAGCCCTGATAGTGTAGGAATTTTTTAGGAAAAAATTCAGTAAAATTTACACTATTGGTTTTCTAGTGCAGGTTTTGAGCTGAAAGCTCAAAAAGTGCAAGCGCTTAATAGCGCATTTTCTAGTGCAGGTCTTTTTCGAAGAAAAAGAAGTGCCCCGATAGTGTAGTGGTCAAGCATACTGCCTTCTCAGAGCCTTACTAAGGCCTAGCAAAATAGAATTTTGCTGGCTCCGCAAAATCGCAAGATTTTGCTTGGGCTCGCGAAAGAATTTGGCTATTTCTTACGAAACAGCCAGAAAGCGAAAATTAGTTAAAGCTAAAATTAGGCAGTGACCCGGGTCCGAATCCCGGTCGGGGTATA
>Ga0265297_10001333_pt1 | contig 58997 bp, 74 predicted proteins | sample Munlanlwell13791_FD_192502 | JGI IMG/M metagenome (GOLD analysis project Ga0265297, IMG submission 192502) | Leachate microbial communities from a municipal landfill in Southern Ontario, Canada - Leachate well 137-91 | ecosystem: Engineered > Solid waste > Landfill > Unclassified | place... | reverse complement strand
CGGGAGGGGAGAGGGAGCAACCGCCTCTCAATCCCTTGCGCCGCTTTTACTTAGGCAGCCTCCCTGCAAGCTGAGTCTACCTTAAAAGCAATCCGCTTCCGTGGACACCGGGGGGACTCCCCGTGGATGTTTGCGGGCGGGGGGCTGCGCGTTGGGGGAGACTGTCCCCTCCGGCAGCCAGCGGTGGTTCGTTTAATCTACCGCCACCCCTCCGGCACCCATAGGACACGCATTAAATCTAGCAACCTCCCCTCCCACAACCAACAGCAGTTCGTTTAATCAGCCCGTCTCTAGCCATACACCTCCCCCGGTTGATACCGTCTTGTTACTATACATGATGGTCTGCGTGCTAAGATGTATGATAAAATCGCTTTTAAGGGGTGTGGGGGGCTCTAGGAACGATTGAGACCCGCCGGGGCTGGCAGGGACACCCCCCGAGACTCCAAACGATCCTGGGGCATCCTGGAACGTTTAAGAGGGCATGGCTACTTTTGAATGCCTAGTTGACGAAAAGCGTCAATTACTCGCCGTATAGTTGACGTAATTCGTCAATTAGCGTATTTTCCACTTGACATTTCCTGCTTTGTCTATAGTGTAGGGGGTGTTGATAGCAATCGCAAGAAGGAGATGATGGTATGCAGAATGTTGATCAGGCACTGTACGAGCAGCGGGCGTTCTCGAGTCTTCAGCTTGGCATCATCAAGAAGCTGATTGAGACCATCGTAAACGCCGCAGCCGGAGCACTGGTGAAAAAGGCGGTCGATAAGGCCGTCGCCGATCACGTAGCTCAGTATCACAAAAGCTAGCGTTAGCCAGCAATTCACTAAGGACGCGCGCGTCTATATATATGTGTAGGGCAAATGAAGAAGGCTCTTAAGACTTTAACCCTTAAGTTGCGAGGGAACCCGAGCGACTTCAGGTTTACGAGTAACAGTCTTACTGTTACGAGTAAACCTGCATTTCTCTCTGTCTCTCTCTTTTCTCTCTCTTCTCTCTTCTTAGGAGAGTGTGAGAACCCTTCTTCTCTCTTCTCTCTCTGTTCTCTCTCTATCTCTCTTTGAAAGGACTCCTCCCGTGATCGTCCACATGAAAAAGTGGCAGGCAATGAGCTACGACGAAATAGCCGAACGTATAGCCGAAGCAGAGGTTCGCGGCGGGGTAAGACAGTTGGTGACCGCCGCCCACGTCAGAAACAAGACTCAGTGCAGTCATTGTAACGGTTGGTATCCTCAGCTGCGTCAGACCAAATACGGGTTGCTTTGTCCTACCTGCGCCACTATTTCCGGTGAATAATATGCAAGTCCTACCTACCTGCAAAGATTGCAGGAAAGAGTGCGGTCCTGTCTATTTCTCGGTTGGGGACGGTTTTGTGTGCAGACCATGCTACGAAAAGCTTCATTGCGTACAAGTCGTAGAAACAACGTGGGTTGAAAGATGCAGAGAAGACGAATATGGGGATACACACTCACGGACATTGCGAAAGCCACGAGCCTCTCGATTCACACGCTCAGAGACTACTCAGGAGTAAGGTTCAATCCAAATGACTTCACATCCGTCTGTCTCTTCGTTGCGTCGCAAAGAAACGCCAAAGATGCGCAACCTGAAGAAGTACAAGGAGTTCAAGCAGGAGTGCAAGAGAATCACCCGGAAGCTGGGGCTAGCTGATCTGGACATAGCTATCGTGCGAGAGAAGGTTGATCGCAACGCCATAGCCGAAATCCGGGCCAACGACAGGATTGTGACTGTAGCATTCTCAAACGATATCAACTCGCCAGTGGATAACGCCAAGCTGGCTGCTAGGCACGAAATGGGGCACGCCGTTACACTTGGTATGTTCCTGGCGGCCAAGTCCCGCTGGGGGTCTCATGATGCGTTAATGGATGAATGGGAACGTGTTGCAACGATTCTCGAGAAGCTGAGGTGGTAATGAGCAACGAGATAGCCACGATAACCGTTCGAGGATACTCCGACAGCGATAAACTTGATATCTCGGTGGCCTTATCTCCGGCACCAGTGGACGGCAAACTTCCGGATTCCCCGGTCGGCAGGGCCATTGCCCTGATGATTAACGCCATCAAAGAGGAAGCAGAAGATGACCAGCCTGACGGTGGAGGATGCGCAGAGGAAGGCGTGGGCGAACCAGAAGAAGGTAAAGAATCCAAAGAAGCGCAAGATATCCTGGGCTGAAGAATCTCACATCAAGCGCGTCCTCGGCATCCCTTCGCAATGCTCTTTTGTCAGATGCGCAGCTCGCAGCATGAGGGCCGTTCGCAGATTCGAGGCTCGAGGAGACTTTACCCACAGCAGGACAGACCATATATGCAAGGACTGTCAGTGCAAAAACATTGCTGGTAGGGGTACGAAAGGCGACTTCTATGGCCTCGGAGAGCATACCGGGCATCTTGGGTGTGGGTTTTGCTGGGAACATGAGGTTGGTTGCCGCAAGCATTTCGCAAGGACGTACGCAATGAACCATATGGTGGCCCAGCAGCGCACCGGGCGGTCTGTCGAATCTACCCATGACTACGAGCACGCCGCAGCCTTCCAGGCCCAGGAGGCCGAGCGTAACCTAGCTATTGTTCAAGGCGAGCAACTTTTGCTTGACAAGCTACGTGACTTTGAGGCAAGATGTGTCTCGCCGGAGAAAAAGAATACGGCTCTTGCTGAAGCATTGCACAAGATGGCTGATGCCGTCAGCGGGTCAGAGTTCGTCGATCCTCAACAGGGTCAGGAAATTACAAAGCTCCTACGGGAAAGACTGTTCGAGGAAGAAAGTTTAACTGAACCCGCTGGCGGCAAGGCTATACGCATGACTGATAAAACACGTTATCAGCTTGCTGCCATGTTCGCCCGCGCCATAGGAACGCTGGAAAAAGACAAGTTCCACCTAGACTCGAAGGCGTATGTTCACGTTGATGAACTGCGCACTAGAATACCTCGCATGATTTCCCTCTGCTGGAAGTACATTTTGCCACAAGAGGATCGTACAAGGTTTCTGCAAGAGCTGAGAGAGATATGGGATACGGTTAAACCTGGGGTACGACAATGACGCTAGCCTGCAAGAACAAGATCACGCTTGCTTCAAAGTGCATCAATTACGGAATTGAATGCCAGCGCTGCAAGGCGTTTGAGTATTTCAAGCGCAAGGAGTAGCCATGCCTGTGCGCAAGGTACGCGGAGGATACAGGTGGGGCAAGCACGGTAAGGTGTACAAGGGCAAGGGCGCTCGTTCTCGAGCCGCGAGACAGGGTCGCGCTGCTTATGCGAACGGATATCGCGGGAAAAGGAGACGATAGTTGAAGGAGCGGCCGACGCTGTTTTTGTGTAAAAGATAAGGATGTGCAAAATAATGAGAGCCCCAATTGATCGATTGAGCAAGAAGGAAATCTTGGCTCTTCATAGGTGGCGGTGTAAGCATGGCCATGGGGGATTGAGTCATTATGCCTGCTGGTTGGCAGAACATTCGATTCCTGAGAAGATAGCCTTTTTCGACATTGAGTCTAGCGGACTCGTGGCAGACTTCGGGATAATGCTGTCGTGGGCTATGCTCGACAGCAACACCGGGGAAATTCTGCACGACGTTATCACGAAAGAGGATTTCGATAGCGGCAAGTCGGACAAGCGCATAGTGGCGTCATGTGTTAACGCTCTGAAGAAATATCACCGGGTGGTTGGCCATTACAGTTCCGGGTTTGATATTCCGTTCATTCGGTCCAGGGCGTTACAGTGGGGGATAGCATTTCCGCACTACGGAGACATTCTTCATACAGACGTTTGGGCGATGGCTAGAAAGCTGTTGAAGCTTCAGAGCAATCGCCAGAGTAACATCGACGAGTTTCTGCGGGGCACATCCGAGAAGACTCGCCGCCGTCAGTGCGACTGGCTTCCGGCGCTGCGAGGCAGTAAAAAGGCTCTTGACTTTATCCTGGATCACAACATACGAGATGTGCACGATCTAGCCAAGAACTATCGGACTCTGGCTCCGTATTGGCGGAAAGGTAACACCAGCATCTAATGAGCGATCTCCTTGGCGGCGTTGCTGAATTGATAGCTGATCCGGAAAGCGGCAAGCTTCCGGAATACTATTACTTTGAGCCATGGGACGTTGAGAAGCGCCCGGACTCTGTTTTGGCACAGGCCGTCAGCGATGGCATTGATTTGGCGAGCGACGAAATTAGAAAGCATATTGGGGCCGATCCGCACGAGTTTCAGAGAGGTTACCTGATGTCAACGGCGTTCATGCGCGCCCTGTTGGCAGCTACCCAGATTGGTAAGTCGATCTGCGCCAGGGTAGAGGCAATCACGATAACCACCGGAGAGGCCCCTATCTCTATGCGGTATGATCAGGGCGTTGTTACCAGGGTGAAGCGCTTGATCACCCCGGCTAACATACGCAGATTCGGTAGGTTCGACTCGAGTTCCGGAAAGTTCATTGATCGACGGATCGTTCCCCAGCCGGAAGGTTGGGAAGAGTGGAACTGTGGTTATATCGTCGGGTGCGGAAAGTTCCCAGAGCAAAAGATAGCTGCTCCGGGTGACGAGGTGTGGATAGGCACTTGGCAGCGTGCCCTCAACGTGTATTGGTGGCCAGGCTTGGGAGACGATCATACCAGGCTGATTCCAAAGCATCTCATTGACGGCAACAGAGGTGTGAACGGGGTAGACGTAGAGACGCATACCATTTACACCGTACGAGATTGCTGCATCCGAATCATCACGTACGAGTCGGGATATCAGAGATTTGAGGCGCGCAAGGTTCAGGAAGGTATCATGGACGAGGAGCCTATTGACGAGCGCATCTTCCAGGCGCTTCAGACGCACTGTCGTCTTCTCAGCCTGACAATGACTCCGTACAACGGGCTGACGTACACTAAGAAGATTCTGTTTCCAGACGAGCCGTCTCCTCAATGCAAGGTGTTTCACGCCACGATGTACGATTCTCCGTACCAGGACTTGGCATCGGTGAACCAGCAGCGTAGGGCGATGAAGCCTTGGCACATCGCGGCCCGCGTTTGGGGTATGTATGCGGAGGCCACCGGAGAGCCGTTCTTCGACAGAGAGAAGCTTAACGCTTGGCTGTCGAGATACAACATGGCCCCAAAGCTGTGCGTGCTTGTTCCGTCATCTCCATTCATATCGGTTGCTCCGCTTCCATACGCTCCCAGCGACGCCAAGTCACTGATAGATGTCAGCGTGTCTTCTATAGCGGCAGATAAAGACAATGCCAGGAATGTCTGGAGGGTGTGGGAAGCGCCGCAGCCTGGGGTTAGATACCTTCTCACGGCTGATCCGGCTGAGGGTTCCGAGAACGCAGAAGACGCGGCCGACTACTGCGCCGCTACGGTATGGAAAGTTCCGGCTCAAGAAGCCCAGGACAAGACGCCAAAGTTGGTTGCCTCTATTAGAAGCACGCTTGAAACGATTGAGTTTTCCAGGGTATGCTTACTGGCTGCTCGCTGGTACAACAACGCCCTGCTGGCCGGAGAAACGCGCCGGGCCGCATGTAACGCCGCTTTCTTTGCCGAGGCCAAGGATTGGCCTAACTGGTTCTTCATGTCGTCCATCAACGACGCCACACAGAAGCCGCAGCGCAAGAAGGGGTTTGACACAAACGCCGCTACTCGATCCAGCGTGTTTGAACTGGTGTCAGCGTGGATAAACGAATACGGAGAGTCGGACTATCCAAACATCCCAGACAAGGACTTGCTAAAAGAGCTGTCCGCTTGTGTGGTTGGTAAGAAGGGCCGTCCTGACCATCCAAAAAGCGGCTCGCTAGACCTGGCGATTTGCTTTGGTATCGCCCTGTACGTTTTCAAGAACTCTCCTGATCAACTCGAGTATCAACTTCCTTACACCGAAGAACAACTGCAAGAGAGTTGGTTGCAGAAAATGTTTGGAGAGTCAAATCCAAATAGCCAATACCTCGGGGCCAATATGCCCGAATGGAGATAAATGAAGAAATCCAGAAACATTGATCCTGAAGCTCAGGAAATCATGGACATTTTCGATTGGGCGTTTAACAAGTCAATCAAGCCGCTCCAGCGTCTTGAACAGTTTCAGAATCTGTACGACAACATTGTAAACACCGACGCTTGGCCTACGGTGTCCAAGATTCCGGTGCCTCTTCATTTCTCCACTGTGGAAGAGAACCTGGCCTCTGCCATGGAGTATCTGTTCCCGAAGTACGGCTTCATCCGCGTGGTTCCCCGGGAGTCAAAGGTGAGTATCGACAACGTTCGCAAGACTGAGCGGGCGTTGATGCAGACGCTTACTACTAGAATGTGCGTGCAGAAAAGCGCATATCCAATTATCAAAGACTGTTTCAAGCTTGGGCTTGGATATGGAATCGTAGAGCCGTTCTTTGTTTCTCCGGGGGCTTCATCGGTGAAAGTGGTTCGGCGCGGCGGCAAGGAGATTGCCCGCAGCCGAGTCATGCAAGTCGGTAAGAAACAGAAGAGCATTCGCCTTCGCCATATTACGGCCGGTCAAATCATAGTGACTCCCGACGGTTCTGATTTCAACGGCCCGCTGGCTCCGTCTTGGAGATTCTTTGTTGATATCTACAATGAGCCGTCGTTCAACGCAATGTGGTCGGATGGTGGCGATCTAATGCTGGGAAAGGCAAAGTCGATTGTAGATGAGGCGCGTGAACTGGGGTTCGTTTCTTCCACTCCGATTGTGGACTTCGTGGCGGCCCTTGCTGGAATTGATGTGCGCAATGACGCCAGGGAACAGCGCAAGAAGTTTCCTGTGCACATCCCTGTTATCAAGTGCTATACAGACAACCGACACGTCTGGATCGCCAATGGCAGGCATATCATTTTCGATCAAGAGGACCAGTACCAAACCCTTCGCACTCCACTTATTAAGGCATCGGCCTGGCCGGAGGGGCACATCTGGTATCCAATGACGGCGGTAGAGGCGGCTCAGAAGCTTGCCATCGGTCTCAACGTCTGGATCAATGCGTTGTTTGACTTGATGACTCACATCATTAAGCCCACCATGTTGTACAACGCGAATGTCATCAAGAAGCCTGACCGTGGCCCTCAGTCAGACATTAGGGTGGCCGGTGGAGTTGGAGATGCTGCCACGTATCTTGCTCCTCCGGAAATGCCGAATGGTCTATTTGCGGTCGGCGACTTCCTGGCGCAGCACTACGGCAACGCGACTGGGCGCAAGCAGTTTTTGCAGGAGATGAAGCCGGGCATGCTTCGTGGCGGAGCCTATGCGTTTGAGAGTCTGTTGCAGTCATCTACAGGAAGAGAGCGATTGGCTGGGGCGATACTCGAGACTGGATTTCTGCAATCCGTTGTTGAGCAGACGCTTATATACATGCAACTTGGAATACCGCAGTCTGGTGATACCTTTATGGAGAGACGGTATAATCCTTCGCTCAGAGAAGAGTACATCGAAGAGATGTCCGTCACAGAGGACGACATTATTCACGCCTACGATGTGGTTGTAGACCTTAAGAACAAGTACAAGATGTCTGCGATTGATCAGCAATCCAAGATGACAGAGTTCCAGGCCATGCTTAATGATCCGTATGTCAATCAGTATGAACTACATAGGGACTTTATCTCTGATGAAGAGCGCGCCGAAAGGCTGTTAATCTCTCAGGATGAAGCAAACGCTATGCAGGAGCAGAAGCAGCAGATCGAGATGCAGGCTGCGGCGGCTCAAAACCAGGCTGCTGCTGGTCCGCAACAGCCTATTACGCAAGAGGTTGCGGCCACTGCGGCCGAAGAGGGAATCTAAATGAATTCGGTATTCGCGCTTGAGTCTGGTGGACGGGAGCTGCTTGAGGCCAGGGCGGCAGAGCTGGAGTTAGAGCGTGAGGGCACTGAGGCTTGGGCCAAAATGGCCGGAACTCCGGCTGGTAGGGCTATTGCCAAGTCTCTAAACGAGCGAATCCAGGCTGTAAGAGCGTTCTATTCGGCCATTCCAGCGCATCATCAGCATGCGCCGCTCTTGCTGGTCGGTGCCCAGGAGAGGGAGCGTGAACTGTCGTCTATTTTGGAGCTTTTGGTAAATGCCCAAAATGCGCTAAAAAGTATTGACAAAGAGCGTGTTGCTATAGTAGAAGCATTACATCGAGTCGAAGAGTCTCAAGAGCCCAAAGGTGGGTTCGTTTCAGAACGTGTCAGCCAGGAGGAATAATGCGCGACCTAAAAGGGAAGACCGCCGAGGAACTTGGTGCCCTGATTCAAGAATATGACGAAAAGATCAGCGCTCTTGGATTCAAGGATGTAGACGCATTGATTGCTGACCGCAGCGCGATTGCCGATGAGAAAGAAAAGCTTGAAGGACGTGTTAACAACGCCGAAGAGCTTATCAATCGCCAGGGCAACGAGCTAGGGGAGCTTCGCAAGAAGGCCGGTGTGAAAGAGCCGGTCGCCAGTAAGAAAGACGGCGGTGAGGGTAAGGACAAAACGGGAGATCGCCACGAGGAAACTCTTGAAGAGGTGGAGTCTTCGCTGAGTGATGGCCAATGGGAGGCTGCTGATGTCGTGTTCAATTCATTGCACGAAACAGAGCCAAATGAGGCCGGTCTCAGCAAAGAAATCATAGCTTCAGACCCAGGTGCCCGTAAGAAGTTTCTGCAAATTGCCAGAGGCACGGTTACCCAAATCCCAAAGAGCCTTAAAGAACTGCGTGGACGCAAGGTCGATTCCAAGACGAACGAAGAGGATCGAATTAAGGCTTTGTTTGAGAAGGCGAAACAGAAACAGAGATTTGTTCCTGGTGGTGGCTGTGGCGGCAACGCCCTTGGCGGAGACGAGTTGGCGCAGAGGCGTCCAGCCCTTGCTCGCAGCCGAGGGGTTTTAGCCGCTGCTAAAGCAATCACCCAGGAATAAGCCTGGGAGATAGACAATGAACAGAGTTGGACTTCCTTACGTTACCACGACCAGTGGTATTTCGGTTTTCGATACTGACAATCAGTACCGCCCCCGGCTGTGGGATGTTGCTCCGGCCGAGATCGACTGGCTGAATCAGGAAGATAACGGCCTGCTGCTTACTCTGATCGAGAAGTTTTCGCCGAACGGCGGAGCCCCTCTGGATCAGCCGATTATCTGGTGGACAGAGGATACTCGCCTCGATATCCACACTACGCTGACCGCGACTTCAACCGCCAGCGACACTACGCTGAATCTGACCGATGCTCGTATTGCCGTTGATAACACCTTCCTTTTCTTCCCGCTTGACGGCGAAGTTTGCAAGGTGACGGACGTGGATTACACCACGAACGTGGCGACGGTTGTGCGTGGTTACAACGGCACTGCCAAGGTTGCCAAGGGTATTGGCGACACCGTGATCTCTATGCCGGCCTTCATGGCTGAGCTGTCGGAGCCAAACCAGGGGCAGGGGCGTCTGCCGGGCGAGGCTCAGTGGAACTGCATTTCTATCGTTTCGGCTACCTTCAAGGTGTCGAAGCTTCAGCAGAACTCCACGGTCACTAATAACTGGGGCAAGGTCGAGAAGGCTGTGACCGACACGATGCTGGACGTGCGGCGTCAGGTTGGTAAGGCCCTGCTGTTTAACGCTCGCGGCACTACGGCGACCACGAACGATGGTCAGGAGTACGTGTCGAACGGGCTGTATCACTATATCAAGGACGGGCTGCTCGACCTTGGTAACTACAACTCCAACCTCACTTGGCCGGTTTTCAACGACTGGCTCGAGGCTAGGTTTGATCCTGATGCCTCTTCGCAGGTGAAGGAGCTGGTATGCGGCCTGTGGCTGTTCAAGGCCATTCAGCGCATGTATCGTGATACCAAGGGCGAGAATGTGGTGCCGTATTTCGAGCCTCAGCTCGGAACGATGGTTTACTCCATTAGCACCGACGGCGGGTATACTATTAACTGCATGCTCGACAAGTTCGGGCTTGCGGTTGACGAGAAACTTGGCGACTGGGGATTCCTGCTGGATATGGCGCACATCGAAGGGCGTCATTACAACGGCCTCGAGTTCCAGTGGCTGCAAAACATCCAGGCCCCTCGGTCGGTGATGTATCGTGAGGACGCGTACATTGGTTCGTTCAGTCTGATCCTAAAGCATCAGGATACTCACGGCATTATTCGTGGTGCCGGCGAGCCTATCGTGAACCGGTCGTGAGTCTGGGGGCCATGCGCAATTGGCGCGGTGGCCCCCACCCCCTTTCAAAAGGAGCAACATGCCTAATCAGGAAACCGAAACAGCGAAGACGCCTAACGTTGAGCGATGGATTAGTGCGCGCTGGCGCAAGCACAGCGTGATCGTTCCCGTTAAGGAGCGCGGCAAGGAAACTTCCAAGCTTGTGACGTTTGACAACTATGGTATGACGCTCGATCTTGGAGACCCTGAGCAGGCTCAGATTTCAAAGGGATTGCATAACTGCGGGCGCGAAGGGCGCGATCTGTTTGTGATTCGGGATGAACCGTATGCGGAGAACGCGATTGGCAACAAGGCTTCCATGCTTCGTACGTTGCGCGATATGAATATCGCTCAGCTGCGGGCCATGGTTAGTCTTGACGAGATGATCGAAGCCAACGTGCCGACTAATACGCGAGATACCGAGGATTTGATTGCGCTGATCATGGCTCGTAAGTCTATCAAGGAGTAGTAAAATGAATTGGAAAGTAATTTTGGCGACCGCCCTGCTTGGCTTTGGCGTCTATGCCATTGCCGGAGACGTTACTCAGACTGCTAGTTGGAGTCTGAACGACGGCGAGCGGGATGTTGCGTTGCGCAGGTTGGTTGAGACGGATGTTCCGGCTATTATCACCGAGATTAATTCGGTGAACTCTACGTTTAACGGAACTCTTATCAGTAACTCGACGCTGAAGGTATACGCTCTAACCCTGGAAGTTAAGTCCGGCGGGACGGTTACCGTTCCAGCTGGAAGCATCACGGCTGCGTCTTTGGCTGGTAATGTGGCGTGGGCTCGTATTAGCAACGGCGTGTCCACTACGATTAGCGGAGATGGTGCGGTGAACGCGGCCGGCGCTCTTACGCTGACTGATAACGCCGTTCCAGCTACCGAGGTTGGAGCGGGAGAGTTCCCGTCTGATGTTTACATCAAAGGCGAGAAGGTTCGCGGCACGGCTCTGACCAATGGAAGCATTGGAGTCTCTGTTCAGGCATATGATGCCGATTTGGCAGACCTGGCCGACGGTTCTTTGACCGCGAGCAAGGTTGCTTCTGGTTATGACGCTACCGGGTTGTCGGGCAACGTGCCGGCGGTATCGATCACCAACGCAGTTGCGACTGGGCTGTATGACCAGATTGGAACGAACCAGATTGCTGCAAGCGGTGTTGGTTCGGATGAAATTGCTCCTAACAGCATTACGTCTAGCGAGATGTATGACAACGCGGTTGGAGCGGCAGAGATCACTGATAACACCGTTGGAACTAACGAGATGCTGATGGTGTACTTTACCGGCACGCTGAACACGACCAACTGGGATGGCAAGTCAATGTATTACCAGCATTGGTCTAGGGGTATTCTGGTTAGCACCAACTCAACCCCGTAACTTTAGATAGTGGACGGGCCGGGACAACCCCGGCCCTCCCGGCATTTCAAGGAGATTCAAATGCAGAACAAAAGTGTAATTAGCGAGGTCAGGACCAAGGTTATCACGCTGTCTGATACAACGATGCCGCTGTTGCGGCTCTGGTATTCGATGGGTCCGCAGGCCGGCGAGAGTCCCAGCACACTGGTGAACTACCACACTGTCACGATTAGCCCCACCACGTCTAGCGCGAGCAAGCTGCTCGTTACGCTGAAGATTGGCAAGGGCAATGGTACTGACGGTAGTGCCGGTACTGATCTTTCTAGCGCTGCCTCGACTACGTATGAGTTTAGCGCTTCTGGCGTGGCCGTCGCGGCTGGCGCTACCGCCACTGCGACTACAACGCTTGGCGCTCTGGTTGATGCGCTGAACGACATTCCGGGTGTTGTGGCATATCGTCTCAATGCTCCGGCAGACTATTCTTTGGACACGGATGATTTCGCCTCGCTGACCGAGACCGATATCACTCCTAAGCCCATGGATATTCTGTACAAGGATGCCAGTGAAATCTATACTACCGCCGTGCGCATTGGCGTTCCGGAGGCTATGGATTCTGGCAGGATGAAGCTGCTTCATGTCGGCGGGACCGTGACCGGTGCCACTTCTGGTACTATCACGATTAGCCGAGACCCCACGGATGGAGAGGGTGGGGCTGACGACGAAGAGCTGTACATTTCGGAAACGCTGGTCAATACGACCAATACCGATTACGTCAACGAAAACATTCTCGAGGCTTCGGTGTATCGTGGCCCCCTGCTGATCGAGGTGACATCTAGCGATCTGTCGGTGTGTAACATCATCGTGCGCTACGTGACGGCTGAGTGGTAATCACTACACCACAACGTGTAGGCTATTGGGGGGCCTTGGGCTACTGTACAACGGGGCTTGAAGCCCCCCATCTTTTAAGGGGATAACCATGTTCAAGACACTGCGCGCCGCAGCTGCGGCTCTGCTCCTGGCCGTCGGTGCGTACGGCGAGAGCGAAGCTAACAACACCACTCATTTTTACGGATTTGCTGATAGATACGTAAGCGGAACCAACTGCATCATCACCAATGATGTTGACTACGCCTGGAAGCCCGGCAGCGTATCGTTCTATGTTACGAACCAGGCTCTCGCCAATGTGTTTACCACTGAGAGGGTTCACTACACCGACGAGACGCATCAGTATCTTGGAGAGGTTTTGGTTACAAACTCGTTTGGTTTCATCGAGACCAACGTGTATCACACCATTACTAATTCATATCGTGTGACCATGACGAACGTTCCGTTCTCTACCACGACCAATTTGCAGCACAACTTCTACGACCAGGATGATTTGGGCGACAACTTCTACATTCAGCCAGGTGACTTGTATATCATGCGCTTCAGCACGTATAGCAACTTCTGGCTGCATTTTGTTTACCTGCGCTAACGACGGTGGTGAGCTATGCGCCGACTGCTTGCGCTCGTGCTAGCCGCAGCCTTCCCGCTGTTGGCTTGCGGCGAGATCAAAGACTCTCTGTCTAAAGACATCTACATCAATCTCGAGCGAGGCGATGCGCAGTGGAATCGTTTTGTTCCGGTTGGGTCTGAGTCGTCTTTTAACGTCTACACCCTGACTGGCACAAACGTTTACAGCCTAACTGGCAAGGACATCTTCTTTAGATACGGCAAGGCCAAGCAGTCTTCTCCGGTCGGAACTGTTACCGGCACGGTGCACGGCTCATACGCCACCTTTCATTGGTTTCCCACGAACTTTCCGTATGCGTTCAACAACTGGTACAGCGCCATTGTAATCACGAACGCGACTACGTACATGAACGCCGGGTGGGGTGTGTTGAATGCTGAATCTGATTCTGCTATCGATGCCTCTGCGACGCTGCTATTGCAGAGGTTGATCAACTTGACACTGTATGAGCCGTATGGCGACCCGTCGGAATGGCTGGACGTGTTTGGCATTGATTCAAACGTAGTTTCCGGAGCCTTGACTAGCGTTGTGGATAACGCTACATTTGTCAGTCTTACGCAGAGCGGGCATACGCTTACGTTGACCGACAATGTGCAAAGCGTGACCAACACCGCCATCTACCGCAATGCCGTAACTGGCGTGACCGAGAACGCGGCGCACCTGATTGCCACGCGAACGGGGCGGTCTGTGGTCATCACTGAGACTGGCTTTGGCAGCGCGGCAGACAGCAACGCGACGAAGTTCGCCACGGCCCAGCAGGGTGCGCTTGCGGCCACGGCCGTGCAAGACGGCGACGTTACCGCGAGCGGGCTGGGCGGCCCTGACGCGACGGTGACAAATTACTACATCACGCTCCAGCAGCTTGCCGGCACACTGGGCGCGGCCACGACCTACTACCTGAGCACGAATGACGTTTACGGCATCGGCTACTACGCGGCGTCTAGCAGCGTGCCGTGGTATGCGACCGCCACGCTGACGAGCGGCGCGCTGACTGCCGGCGCGTACCCGTTTTCCTGGGTTGTCGCGCCGTCAAGTGCCGTGAGCTACATCGACGGCGGGCTGGCGCGGGTGCATATCCATGCCCGGCGCGTGGGCGGGGCGGCGCTGACCGTGCGGGCTGAAATCTACGCGCTGTACGCCGACGGCACGATGCCGGAGCTATTCGACGCGGGCGAAACCGTCGCGCTGGGCACGACCGAGGCGGCGCTGTCGCTGGAAATCCCGACCACTAACGTGACGCTTGGCGCTGCGGTTACTGGCGTAGTGGCGCGGCTCAAGGCGGTGAGCGCGAGCGGCAACCCGGCGCTGGCCGTGCGGGTGGGTAGCGACACGCTGTCGGGCGTAACCCTGCCGACGCCGGTTACGCTGGTGACGCCGGAAACATGGCCGGGCGTGTCCAACCTGTACCCGCTTGCGGCTTCGCTGGGTAATGCCGCGTACAGCAACCCGATTGCGTTTGCCCCCGCCTTGCAGGGGGCGCAGGGCGCGGCGGCATACCTGTGGGGCGATCATGCGGCGGCCGGGTATCAATCGACCGGCTCCACTGAGTTTGTCGCCGCCCAGGGCCAGCAGGCCGCCGTCAGCAACCGCACCGCGTACCTGGAGATCAAAGGCAGCGACGGCACCAACTACTTCCGACAGGCCGGCACCCTCATCCTCATCGGCGGCGGCGTCAACGCCGAGAACTCGCTGGGGTATGACTACGTCGTCACCGGCACCGCCTACGTGCCGGGCGATCCCGTACAGTCCCCCAATGGCAACTATACCAACGCGGGCTCGCTCAACGGTTGGCCGTTCTACGTTCTGGAGGGCGGAGTGTTTCGCATTGCGGCTACCGACGCCGGCGGATCATACGCCGTGCAACTCATCGAGACGCCCATCGTACAATGGACGGGCGTGGGCCTTGGCGAGGGCGAGATTCCCGGCACGTACACTCCGCCCGGCGAGACGGCCCAGGGCACCGCCACCGTCGCCCGCGCCGCCATGCCCACCAACGCTATCTGCATCGCCGCGATCCCCGGCACGGTCCTGGCGCGAGACAACGTCATCCAGCTCGGCACCAACGTCGTTGTGGACCTGCTCACCGGCGAGGTGCAAAGCAAAAGCGTCGGCATGGACACCTGGCTCGCCGCCAAAGCGGCCCTTTCCCACACCCACTACACCAGCTCAGCCCTCGCCCCCGGTGGCGTTGCCGGCCAGGTGCTCACTATGGGCGCGACCACGTCCTACTGGGGCTCCGCCGCCGGCGGCACAACCACCGACGCCTACGCCCGCGCCGTAGGCGAGGCCGCCGCCGTCACCAACCAGGCGCAGCAGGCCACCCTCGCCGGGCTGCTCGAGACGCAGGACGTCCACACGGCATGGGCGGCATCGGCCAGCAACAACATCTATCTCGCCGGTTCCAACTGCGCGTGGTCGCTGCTGGCTCAGTGGAACGCGACCAACAACCTGGTGCGCTGGTACAGCGGCGCGCTCAACGGTACCAACGGCGTCTACACGACGATGGACGGCACGAACGGATGGCTGCTGTTCAAATGAGACTCACCCTCATAGCCCTGCTGCTGCTCGCCGCGACCGCCCGCGCCGCTGACAAAGTGTGGGGCGTGATCGGCAACATCGACGCGAACACGGACAGCGCGAACACGATTGTGTGGCGGCCGGCCGCCGCATCCGGCTGGATCGACCCGAACTACGCGCAGAGCGTCCTGCTGATGTATATGGACCCGACCAGCACCAACGCGGCGGGCAAGGTCGAGGACCACAGCACGGACGGCGGCAACCACGGCAGCTTTGTGAACATGAGCGTGGCGGGCAACTGGCAGGTTAGGGGTCGCAACACCTACTCGGCGCAAGACAACCACGCCTACGACTTCAACGGCACGGACGAACGCCTGGAAATCGCGGACGATACCGCCCTGAGCTTCGGAGATGGCAGCACGGACGTGGCCTTCACGATTGCGGCGTGGGGCTACATGCACAACCCGACCGGGTTCGTCTTCGCGGCCAAGGAAACAAGCAGCGCGATTAACTCCGCAGAGTGGATTTTCTCTACCCGACTGGCCGCAGCCGGAGCGGCCGCAGGGAGTCTGACCCTGAATCTGCGCGACAACAACAGCACCGTTTACATCAGCCGTTACTCGACGGCGACGATCAACGCCGACGCCCGCGCATGGCATCACTACGCGGCGGTCTACACCGGCGGCAAAACGACTGGCGACATCACGCTCTACCGTGACGGGCAAGTGCTGGCGTCCACCGCGCTGACGGGCGGCAGCTACGGCGGCATGGAAAACCTGGCCGTGGCTGTAGACATCGGCTGCTTGCAGCGGACCTACTTCGCCAACGGCCTGATTGATGACGTTCGCATCTACAAGGGCGTGGCGCTGACGGCAACGCAGATCAGCAACATCTGGTGGAACACGGGCGGCAGCGCGGGGCAGACCAACACCGTGGAGGTGTGGCAGTGAGTAAAGACGGCGCAATCCACGCCCTGGTCCTCGTGTCCGCTGCTGACTACGGCTTGACGGAATGGGAGTAATTGTGAATAACGGACAGTTGCATCAACCATCCATCGGAAGAAATTGGCTGTACCGGACTAAAGCCGAAAGGCTTCTAGGACCAGGCAGACTGTCTAGTGTTGCCGTTTATCCGTATGGCATTTACGTTGCGGCAGACGGCGGGACATGGTTGCATCTTTATCAGCGCCATCTCTCGGAATGGCTCGATCCGATATCATTCGATGCTTCCGCCATGGGGTTGACTCAATTCTACAATCCGCACATCGAGGCAGAGAGCGACGGCACCGCCTGGATTTCTGGGTGTGTCTTCGGGGCTCAAGTTGGGGCCGGCACCGCAGTTAAGCGTCTGTCTGACTCGCAGATGAATATTAGCGTCCGCCGCATCCAGGGCGCGTGGGACCAGGGCAATCTTTCTCTGAGCGGAGCGCCGGGAGAAGCGGTGTGGTATTCTGCCAATGGATACTGGCAGAGGTTGCGGCTTTCCAGTGATGGGACGAGTGTGGTCACAATCGAGAGCGGACAAATGTTTGCTGGTAAGGGCGGGGAAAAGCAGTGCTTCGACATTGCTGACAATGGAATTTGGCACGCCGCTATCGGGGGATATCCGGCGTGGGACTCGTCATATCGAAACTCTCTAATGACATCCCCTGCGACCTGGGCGGTTGACAGCCTTTATTCTGCCGGAGATGACGGGTGCTATGTTTCCGTGGCTGCTGCTCTGGCGGGTCAGAGGGCGTTTATGTGTGGAGCCTTTCCTGGTCGTGGGGTATGCGTCAACGCCTGGAAGAGCGGAGAAATGTCCTTTGATCCTTCCTTGCTTCTTACGGTTGATCCTAGTGGCACTAGCGGGTTGCGGCGCTTTGCACCACAGCTTGTCCCTGCTAGCCGTGGCGTGTTTTGTTTGTTTACCAAGGGCGACGGTATTTACGCTAGATATTTGACGGTTAAAGGGGTGGATAGCAAGACGCTTCGCATCGGAGATGGAAGCTGTGCGTCAGGGGCGTTTGATGGAAGTGCGTTGCACGTTGCTTATCAGCGAGATGGCAATATATACTACAGACGCATCAGGGTGCTTCCGCTAGCATCCGGGGGATAAAAATGCATTTGCGTAGGGGAGTGATCTGCGGATTGACGCATGTTAACCCGCGTGATAATTTCGGCTGGAACGGCGAGTGCCCCGGCTGCGACATAGATTCAGAGATATTCTCGTTGCTCTGCACGTCCAAAGGCGTTGATAGTATTCGGCTCTTGAACGAGCAGGCATCGTCCAAGAAGATCGTCCAGGCCGCGACCAATGCTGTTTATGGGATGCAACCCAACGACTTGCTTGTGATATACATCTCTGGTCACGGCGGGCAGATTAGAGACTTGAGCGGTGACGAGGAAGACGGGCTGGACGAAACGCTCTGCCTGTGGGATGGACAGTTCGCAGATGACAAGGTGGCAGATTTGGTGAGCAAGATTCCTACCGGAGTGAGGCTGTTCTTTGTAACTGACACATGCAACTCTGGGACGAATTACCGGCATCACTCTTTTAAGAGCGTGCTCAAGCCGTCGGGAAGCGTGCCGGTGATTCATTACGGAAGCAGCCCGGATGGTGTTCCGTCCATGGGTTCTCCGCAGGGAGGGGTGTTTACCACCGCTCTAATAGATGCTTACGATGTAAACGTTACATATGTTCAGTGGCTACAAAGGGCTGGCGCGAGAATGCCGTTTACGCAGAGGCCGGTGTACGAAGAGTACGGCCCGGTGACGGCTGAGTATCGTAATAGCCTTGCGTTAACTTAGGGGCAATATGAAGATACTACTTCCGATCATAGCGTGTACCAGTATGTTAGAGGCGTCGTTCATGGCCGCAATTCCGACAGACCCGCAGTCTTTGGATGCTGTGGCCAAGTGGCCTTTAACTGTCGTGCTGGGCTTCGTATGCTGCTTTTGTGTTTGGCTGATGTACAAGCAGGCCAAAGACTTTTCTGCTACGGCAACGGCTGCTTCGCGGGCGGCGGCAGATGCCCAGATGGCTATGGCAAAATCGATCCTGGATTTGGTTGGAGAGATTAAGCAGAGACCTTGTGTAAGAAACCCGGCGAACGACTAACATGACTGCGGAGTTCATAAACAGCACCGGATACTTCCTTTGCCCAACAGGGAACTTTACTCCTGGAATGGGGTATTTCTTTGGGCTTGGGGCTTTGGTGGGGTGGCGTCGCAGGCGAAGGGAATATGAGTTCCTGCTGCATGACAGCAAGCCACTTACCATATTGATCAACGGTGTGATCTACGCTCAGCCCGACCGTCACGGATTTACCGATCTCGGAACGATCCCGGAGATATTCGAGCCATGGCTGCCGCGCAACGAGTTCGAGCCGTCGTTCATTATACACGACAGCACCTGTCGTCACCATGGGTTGTACTTCTCCAGGGAGGTTGATGGCCTGTATACCTTTACGGAGGTATCTTCCGTGTGGGCGCACGATCTTTTGGGTGCTTGTGTTTTGAACGAGGGAGCTGGTAAATACAAGTCCAAGTTGGTATCTTGGGCGGTGCACTTTGGTGGGCCGCACTGGGAAGTAAAGGTTTAACATGACTCCATTTGGGACTTCGTTTGACAACATCGTGTCCTTTGCTAACATGGCCGGGGATGCAGATGATAGAACCAGAATCTTGCGCCTGTATAACAAGGCGTACTTTGATTTCTGTCGCAGGTACTCGTGGTTCCTGTTGCGACAGGAGCCGCTGACCCTGGACTTCGACGGCGTTGCCGCTGGTGGAATGTGGCTGCCATCCAATCTGTTTGGCATAGACGCTATTCGGGATGAGTACGACAACGAATACGTCATTCGCAATAGATCGGACGTGGAACCAGATGAAGGCGCTTATCGCGCATACACTTACGCCGGTTCTTCCACGCCCCTTTTCCGGGGAGACGATGTAACTATAGCGGCCGGAGAGTCTACGTTCGTTTCCGCCCTGCTGGCCTCAGATATTCTGGATGATACGGTAGACACCGTGGTGGATATGTATGCTCGTTTTGGCAAGTGGCCTGGGTATTACAAGATATCTTCAGACACTTCTCCGTATCCATTCACGCCAGAGTTTCACGGAGAGGACGCTTCGGCGAGTGGGGTTGTGGTTGTGCGCCCCACTGAGACTCAGAAGCTGGTGATCCTGGACGAGTACGAGAACGAGCTTGACGACCGAGAGGTAGACGTTTTCTATTGGACGGCTCCTTCTGTGATCTGGAACGACGACGATGTGCCGGTGCTACCGGTGACGCTACCCATTGAACTATCGGTTCTTCGGGAGCTTCCGGAGGCCAAGATTAAGCGCCCTGTTTCCAGGGATGAGCTGGCCGAGGCTATCAATCAGGCGGTGTTGATGAATCCAGACTTCCCACGGAAGAACCGTCCGCGAGATGAGCACAACAAAGTCTTCGACATTACCCGTCTTGCCACCAATGAAGAGAACATGTTCGCCAGGAGATAGTTATGCCCGACGAGAACTATCAGGAAATCAACGTTAACCAGTGCCAGAGGTGGCTTGCTGAAGAGATGGCTATCAGCGTGGATGGCCTCGAGGATATTCTTCAAGCCAACAATGGCGACGACGAGATGTGGCGGGCGTGGGCTGAACCTGTTCCGGATGGCACTCCGCAGATGCGTTTGTATCTGCGCAAGTGGACCTCGGTAAACAACCCCACCGACCACAACTATGGATACGTTGACGATCCCAAGATAGACGGCATTGTTCAGCCGGGACGTTGGCGCTGCTTTGCGGTGCGTCGCTTCCGCCGCAAGATCAGGGACATTGACGGCTGGTGGACTGTACAGGGTTTGCGCAAGGGATATGCTACGGCCTGGGATTGGAGCGAGGCCACCTGTAAAACCTTCACCACGGCCGAGGGCAACGATCAGTACGTCGTTGATCCAGATTCCATGGCTACGATTAGCAACACCACGTCCAGCTCGGACGAGAAGGTGTTCATTGCTAAGATGAAGAACATCGCCTCCGGGTCGTTGTTCAAGGTAATGACATCTTCCCCGGTTTCCGATGCCACCATTGCCAGTCCTATCATTGAGGGAGAAACATACTCCGGCACCTATCGCAAGGTGATCGCCACTTCGGAGGACGAAGAGGATGGGTCGCATACTATTGAGATAGTGTATGCCCAGTCGCAGTATACGCTCAATGCCTTCTCGCGCAACAACACCGTTCTCGAGGAAAAGGTTGGGTATCTTTGGGGGCTTACCAAAGACTTGGCCCAGGGAATCATTACCGCCTGGGACGACGGCAGCAACCGCAGCGCCATTCCTTCTTACAGCGAGCAGGGGCGGCTGGTTAGCTTAGTGCTGTCGTACCGCTCTGGCGGTAACGAAGAGCTTAGCACCGACTGGATTCCTATAGTCAGAGACGTATATCGTAGGTGGCACTTTGGTTGGGGCGAGACGACTGCCCAGCTTAGTACGTTTATCGCTGCTCACGATTCAACTATAGGCACCGTAGAACCAGTAGATGGTCACACCATTGATCAGCGCGAAGTCCTGGTAGACCAGCGGTCAGAACTGTACGACGTGGTGATTGTTGAGACATCGTTCGGCCCTCACGCCGCCGAGGACCTGGATGCTGATGGCGACTTTACGATCACTACCTTTGTTGGAAGAAAGATCACGCGCAAGATAGTGTGGGGCTGGAACATCCGGCGCACTGAGCTTGAAACGGTAAAGGCGTTCTACAACACCACGCTTCCATCGGCCATTGGGGTAAGCAGCGACTTCAGGGTAACGCGTGATGACAAGGATTCTTTTGACTATATCGGCACCATCGTTTCCCAAAGCGCAGCCATAGCGGCAACTGGGACGGTGGCGGCTGCCGGTGCCGGAGTGGATGGTGTAGGCGTCCAGGTTGATGCGCTGCTTGGGGCTACCCAGACAGAAGTTAACTCATTGCTGGGCGACTTTACGGCCGGACGTTTGGACAGAGTTTCTGTTGACATTACGCCTACCGATAACGAACTGCTTAACGTTTCGCGCACCAAGAACGCCCTGGCGGAATCAACGATTGCCGGAGCTAAGGCCGGGACCAAGGGTGCTGTTGAAACCATTGCCGCCGCACACAATGCAGACGCTATTGTAACTCCAATCTCTGCCTCCCCCACCGCAGAAGGCGAGAGCGTATCAGTCCAGCTGGAGTTTGACGACTTCGGTAACATGCACTACATCCGCCGTTCGGTGCAACGATCTCCGGAAGACGGAGACGCTAGCGGGGGAACGGTGTTGGAGAAGGTTTACCTGAAGGCCAGGACCGGGGATGTTACGCAGGCTGCCAATGATCTTCAATTGGCGGTCGGAGAGGCCGGAACTCCGGAGGTAGCCGAGGGAGAAGAGATCGATTTCAGGCTTGGTATAAATCCTGACGGCTCGCTTGACTGGACTAGGAGCTGGGTAAAAGCTGTAGCCACCACTAACTTCCCCGGGACGAGCGCGGTGCCTACGGTAACGCTGGCCAGGCTATCTACTTACAACAGCATCTTCGGCTACACCGACATGGTGTCGTTCTTTTACGGCGTACCATCTAGCGGATTGGCTGCGTGTTGCATCGGGGTAGGAGAGTACGGGCTGATTGAGAACCTGACTCTTCACAAGAACAAGACGTTCAGCGGCAAGAAGATTCTCAGGACGTATAGCGTTGCCATAGACATTGTTACGTCGGGAGACGGCACGGCTGATTACATCGAGTATCAATACTCTGAAACTAGCGCTGGAGCCGTGTATAGACGTGGGGTTAAATGGACCGCAGAAGTTAAGGCTAGCAATAGTCTCGCCACCTGCATGGGATACGCCGCCTCCGCAAATAGATTTAGCGGCCCACACCTTGTCGCCATCGGTGGAAACCAGAAGTGGGTGATTTATCTTTGGACACTACACACCGACTCCACTGGCTGGGTTAAGATTGTGGATTCGTTCTCCGATGCCCCGACCGGCGGTTCGCCTGTATGAAAAAGCGAGAACTAAGCGATAACATCCCAGAAGGCGCTGCGTATCATGCGCTTGGCTCAACCCCTGTTCACTCCGGGCCTAAAGGGAAGATGTCCGCCCTGCCCGATAGAACACCCAGGCAATCTGTCGAGGACTTGGTTGCCAGCATGAAAATCACGCCTGCTCCCAAGGCTGCGCCGGGAGGGTTCCAATTCGACGCAAGCGCACCGGAAGCATTGGTTGGCGACGGGCCGGCGTCTGCCATGTTACTTAAGGAGATTGGCGAAAAGGTTGACTATCTGCTGGGGCGCGGCGGGGACTTTATTGCCCCTAGTCCCGATCCCGTAGTAATCAACAGGCCCACATCGGTAGAGACGCAGAAGCATCTCTTTGAGTTGTACGACCGGGGAAGCCTGACGTTTCGAGTTAGGGGATGTGAAGGCAAGGAAGTGCAGAGTGGGGGCAGTTGGCTTAGCGTCAGCGTGGGGACCGCCGGATACGGACTAGACGGCGCTGGTGGTGATATTACCATTTCTGCATCTTCGGATGACATCTGGGTTTGGATAGAATTGAACAAGCAGGACTCTGGAGACAGCGCCACTCTGGAAGTGGGCACAACTCTTGAAGCAAGCAGCGAAAGCACCGAGGTTTACCCGCTGGCTTTTGTGCCGATGACGGGGACGGCTCCGAATAAAACCATTGACTGGACTAACGTTGTTCAGGCGCGTAGCTGCACTATACACTGGCTCGGAGAGTGATGAGACGGCTGCTTTTAGCTTTGCTGCTTATTCCGGTATCCTCTTTTGGGGCGACCAAGTTTCCCGTCATCATGACAAACACTTGGCGCTATCCGCGCCAGGAGAGAGTCATGGTTCGCGCTTGCTACACCGCCCTGTATGAGAGGTGCGAAGCCCTGGAGGCTGACCTTCCTCTTGAGCCTACGTGGTGGAGGAGCAACCGGGCGTTGATGAAGAATTACAAGGCCAGAATGACAGACATGCTGACATCCAGGGACTCCCTGCCTAACCTGAAGTGGTTCTGGTGGAATACCAACAAGCTTGCGTACGGTAATTTTACCAACGCCTTGGATGCGTCTGCGGCTTGTGCCTATGTTACTCCGACGCAATTTTGTGCTGAGCTAAATCTTCCCAGCAACTTCTTCGCCAGGTCGTATTATCGTGGCAGGTGTGGTGACGGCAGTTTTACCAACGATACTACAGTTGGACGGGCGCACGGGTTTTTTATAGGCACCATGGGCGGCAACGGATATCTACCGCCGGGCAGGACAAACTTCTATACCACCGACTACGATTGGGGTAACATGTATTACGCCATAACCCACATGACTAGAATGGGTACAGAAAATCCAGCGGCCAACGATCCGAATTTGGCATGGCGGTACGATGCGTATTGTGACGTCGGAGACGTGACAGATACTTGGGCAAATGCCAAGTTGTATTTGTATAACGCCCTAGAAGACGATGGTAATTGGACGGCTTCTGGACCTGTATCGTTTATCTACATAGCCGCCAGGGTTTACGACGAAGAATTCGGCGATAACTTTGGATGGGGAACATATGATCAGAACAATCGATTTTCACTAGGGACGCCAATAACCAAGACGAATTGCCTGCGCAGTTCTCAATGGTATTGTCAGTCTGTCGGTTTGTCCGCCACGTATGTTGACATGCTTAATTTTGCGGCCAGTCCTGGTCTATACTATGTTGCCTATGATCTCGATGCCAGTTACGCCAAAACCAACTGGACGCCGCTGGTTTGGACAAACACCGCTTTATTCATACCGGATTCCGATCCAGGAGACGGAGAAGTCCTTGTTGAGCAAGAGCTTAGGAGATGGTTCCCTGTAATACGATGGGACGAAGAGGGCGGCTTCTCTTATACTCGCATCACCCCATAAGCGCTAAAACATCTTGACAGTCAACGGGATAACTGCTATAAGCCGACCAACAACAGGAATAGACGATGCTTAAATACCCCAAGCTTTTCGAGATGAACGACGAAGACGAGCATCCCCTTTGGCCCGGCAGGAAAGTCAGGGATGTAAAGGCGGCTATTGCCAGCGTCGATACCGGCGCTTCTCCCTGGATTGATCTCGCCGAAGTTCCCGAGGAGCGCGGAGAAGGCAGCGGCTTGTATGCCCGCCGTGATATTGTTGGCAACAAGGAAGAGATGCGCCGCATCGCCACCGCTAGGATGGAGGCGGCTGGGGTTTCCCCTGCTGTAGAAGGAGATTCTTCTAGGATTTTCGGCAACGCGACTGGGGTATATGCCATTGGGCGCACCAATAAATTGGCGGACGGCTCTACTTCGTTCCGGCTAGGTGATTACGGTCCCGCTTCCAGGGCGTCCGGCCTTCCGTCCAGAGAAGAGGGTGCCGCCGCCCAGGAGCAGGTAGAAAAAACCGTCGCCGCTCTGCGTGGATTCGGTGGCGTGCAGAAAACTGTCGGCGTAGACGATATCACCCGCGCCGCCATGATCGCCCACTCTGCCCGCAGGGCTGCGGACAGAATGCGCGGCCGTGTTGAGAAAAGCGCAAGTGACGTGACCGGGGCTTCCGCCAGGCGCTTCCGGCGTGACGCCTGGGATGCCGAATCTCTTGACCTGACCTTCAAAGAGACCCAGGACTTGTTCCGGCGGGTGGCTTCTGGTAGTCCAATCACCAAACAGGAAGCGGCGTTCGTGGAGAAGTACGCCCCGCAGACTGAGAGGGTTTTCAATCGAGCAATGCAGTCTCGCGGAACTTCGTGGGAAGAGAACAAAAATAAGTTGAAGAGCCTGTCGGCTGGCTGGATGTCGGTTGAGGATGCGGTGAAAGATGCCGAGAAGCTAACCGGGACATATTCTGGGCAGTCGGTTGACTTCGTCCTAGAAATGATTAACGATGATCGAGAGCTGCGCGAACGATTCGGGTCGGTGCTTCAGGACCGATCAGACATAGCGCTCAAGACGGCGACGCAGCAGAAGAACCGTGCTTTCGAGTATATGCTCAACCGGGACTCGGCCGACGCGGGCCAGCCCAGTTACTTGCGCTTTCTCAAGAGCCAGAACTATTCAGATAAGCAGATCGCCGCTATAGACGCTAAGCTGTCTAGTCCGGGCGTGGCCGAGAACGACGAAGACTACATTGCTTTCAAGCAGTATCTTGAGCGCACCGATCAGGCGCTTCAGGTAAACTACAATACCGGCGAAACTTCTCGCGTGCGTGTTTCCAAGGAAGAGAAAGACGAGAGGGTGATCGAGCGCGGGGTGCGTGCATTTCTGGATGGGGCCGGTGTGAATCTTGCGCATCCACCTACGATTAACCATCTGCTTGGTCAGGGGGCCAGGTATACAGACTTCATTTCGGATGATCTAGCTGAGGCTATTTCGGCTAGGTTGATATCGTCGGATGGAACAGAGATCGAGACCGGGGCTTTTCCGGATGGAGAAACCCCCGAGTCGCTGTCGGAAAAGTTCGTAGCTTCCGACGACCTACGCGATGTCAATTTTCTCGATGCCTCTGCGGCGAATGATGTCATTGACAAGCTGCGTTCTCATGCGCTGAGCGCCGGGGTGTCCGCGCAAGATGTGGACGCCGTTACCAAGACGATGTGGCCCTACATACGCGAATCTCGTATGCGCGGGAGGGAGCTGGTGCGGGCGCGTATTGAGACCGCCAGGGAGCCGGAAGTTCGTAACACCGTACAGGCCCTGAGCGATCAGATACCCAACATTGCTGCGCGGGCAGGTGGAGCGGCGTTGGCTGCCGGGGCTTGGGAGCGTCTCGAGGGAACCGGGCAGGCTCCGGACGTGTTTGAAGAGTTCATGCGCTACCAGCTGGGCGGGGACGGTATGCCTGGAGCGCTGCCTGCTAGCATGGCCGGGCGTCAGTATTTCGACGACGGCGCTCTGAATGTTGCCTCCGGTAGAACAGCCGGTTTTGAGCCTATCCAGAGGGCATGGCAGGCATTCAGTGATGCCTTCCAGAGAAGCAACGCCTTGTATCAGGAAGAACTTAATGAGAAGAGCATGGCCACCCAGCAGGAAGCCAAGGCTAGAGAGGATCAGGCTAAGGCATTTGTGCGCGGGTTGGACCTGACCGGTATAGACACGCAATATCGCGGAGCTTTTAGCGCCAATCTGGTTGAAGAGATGTCGCAAAACTCCTTTACAGCTGCGGATGGCAAGACATATTTCTTCAGTGATAATCAGTCGATGTCTGAGTGGGATAGCCTTGTTCGGACCATGGCCGAATCGCCTGGCAGACTTAGCGGAAGCTTGTCTCAGGCTATCAAGGAGGCTCCTTTCGCTACTTCCAGCGGGGCGAAGGGCAAGATGTTCCCGCCCGGGTTAACGCTAGAGAATTACTTGAAGTCAAAGGGCGTGACTCGCACCGAGTTTCCTCAGATGCTGAGTGGGGTTGATCCTGGTGATAAGAGCTACGCCATGATCCTGGAGTCATATCAAACGTCCACCGATGAGGCCGCGATGGTTTTCGACGGCCAGCACGCCGACTGGCTTAGGAGCGCTGGAGACATCGGAGAAGCCCAGAAGCAGTCTTCGGCTATGTCCTGGGCCTTACAGCAGAAAGGTAACGCTGATCTTCCGCTTGCGGATGCGATCAAGAACATGAAGGGGCCGGATGGCTCGAGGGTTTCCGAGAAGTGGGGGTCGCTGTTACTTAAGAACTCCGATCCTCTTGTGACTTCCATGATGGAATCCAAGAATCCCAAGGTACGGTCTATGGTCCCGTACGTTCTGCTGATGAATTACAAACAGGAACAGCAGCAGCTTTGGAACGACTCGGCCAATCGCATGGGTAACGTGGTTGCTGGAATCCTGATTCGGGATATAGGCATGGACCCGACCGATCTGCGCAGCACAATGAACATCGACGACGATCCAAGGTCGCTCGACGTTGGGAAGATGATGGATCATCTAGAGAAGAGCGTACAGGAGATGCGGGACGATTACGACGGCGGCTATCATACGTATCTTTCCGCGATTCTGGATGAAGTGTCTACGGCTGCTGCCGTGCTGAGGGCTTCTGAAATCAGGAGCGGCAGGGCAAAGCAAAACATGGCAATCTACGCCCAGAACCTCAAGGACTTTGGCTTGATCGCGCTTGACGAGGCTACGACAAAGCGAGAGGCTCAACTCAGGAACATCGAGGATACTGCCGATGTCGTTATGGATGAGTTTATGCGGCAAGAGGAACAGCGCAGAGGACCGAGGTGGGCATTAGAGATGCCGTCGTTCCCGCCCCCGGAGCCCAGTCCTTTCATAAATCGCAAATCCACGGCTAGCGAACTAGAAGCTGACCGAATGAATGTCCGGGTTTTGGAAGAGTAGAAAGTAAGGAGATACATGCCGAACTATCTGCCTACTGGCAATGAGTTTTGGGACAACTCCGCAAAAGAGCAGGACGAGCAAGTTCTAAGCGGCGGGGCCGCTAGAAGCCGCCTGCTATTAAGCGCAGAGTCCACAAAGCGTGATATCCGTCAGGGATTCGTTAAGCCCCCGTACAGAGGGTTTCTCCCCGAGGCCGTCAAGGGTGGCAAGAAGTGGTGGATCGATGCCGCTGAAGGCATGGTGAAAACCGCCGAGGCTTTGGGGGGCCGAGACGACAGCAAGATACTGGCCGTAATGAAAGCCACCCCCAAGGGCGAGCTAGAGCCTTCCGATAGCGGCCTAATGAGCAACTTGGCTTACTGGGGAGTTGGCCAGGGAGTGAACGAGGTGGCCCTGTCTACCGCCGGTATGCTTACCGGCACCGGGCTAGGGGTATATGCAGCCAGGGCGGCTGGTGCTGCGAGTAAGGTGTCCAAGCTACGCTATCTTAGAGCCGGCAGGTGGCTGGGCTTGGCGGCTACAGTGGGTCCGCGCAAGTACGGCAACCGTTACTATGATCTCCTGGACAGGACCGGCGATCCGTTTCTGGCCGCGCTTGGGGCTGCCGCCTCTACCGGTATGGAGATTGGTATCGAGGGTAAGTTCGGCCCCGAGGCGCTGATCGGCAAGGGGCTCGAGTCTCGTGTGGCTAACAGGGTGTTTGGCAGGGCGTTGGCAGCCGGTATCCCCGAGCAGGCCGTGGGACATCTTGCCCGTGAGACCGTGACACCACGTAGCTTTGCTCGCCGCTTCCTGTCTTCCATGGTTGGAAAGCCGGGCGAGCTTGGTATCGGCGGGGCCTTCCTTGCGTCAGAGCTAGCCGAGGTCGGCGAAGAGGAGATGGCATACATCGGCGACTACGCCATTGATAGGCTTATTACCGGGCGCGGAGAGCTGTCCGGAGGCGAGGCTAGGCGCATTGCTTGGCAGACGCTACTCACCACTATCCCGTCGGCCGGCATGGCTTCATGGCTCCAGCTTGGCGAGACTCATGAGCGTGCTAACTTCATCCGCGATAACACCAGGACGCCGTCAAAGGTAGACCTGGGGCGGGCCTTCATGCGCAAGGGCATCGTGGACTCCGCCGCCATGGACGACTTCGAGGCTATCCGCGTCGGCATGGTCAAGGCCCTGGACCCGCTCGGTGCCGATGAAGCGATTGCTGCCGTTGAGCAAGTGACGAACATGGCGATCAATCTGGCCGCCAGAGACGAAGAGCGCACTCCGGTTGAGTACCTGAAAGAGTGGAACATTACCGCTCAGACCTCCGCCGATGGCTCCGAGCTTAAAGCGGCTCTTGCTGCTAAGTTCCCGAAAGGGTCTGGTAAAACCCCGGCAGAGATCGTTGCCTACAACAGCTTCATCATAGACTTCCTGCGTGGTAAGAACAAGAAGTTTGACCAGTCTATTGTTAATCTGGGCAACATGTCCTCCCAGACTCGGGCAAAGAAGCGGGCCGATGCATACGCTACAAAGGTCAAAGAAGCTGCTTTCAGGATGTGGGGCGAGGATTACTGGACTGAGAATCCCGGGGCGCTGAGTAAGCGTTTTGCCAGGGGGATGAAGGACGTTGACCCGACTGTAACCACTACGCTGTCTCCGGCTGAGGCTCGCAGGACTCTAGGTGCCAGGCTTTGGCAGTTGGCGTACATCGTTGGCGAGGGTAGCCACATTGCCCTGGCTGACGGAAACTACTACAACTTCCGTATGCACGACGATGGTAGTTTACAGATATTGCCCGAAGAAGTTCCTGTAGTTCAGGCGAAGGCGGCTGCCCCCGGATCGGTAGAGGTTAGTGAGGGAGCGCTGGTAGCGGAACAGAGCCGCGTGCTTAGGCTCGAGGAACAGCTGCGACGTGCAGATCAGGCCCGAATTGATGCGGTGATCCGGGAGATCGACAAGTCTCTGCCGGATACCGAAGTTCCCCCGCCGCTTACTCCTCCCGAAGGTGGAGAGGCTTTGTTCGAGGTGCTGGTTCCGGGCCTAGACATGGCTAAGATCGCCGAGTACAACGAGGCGGCGGTAGACGACGAGTCCATTGCAGAGCAAACGAGACGAGAGATCAGCCGGCTCGCCCCGCAGGATAAACCGCCCACCACCCCGGCGGAGGCTGAGGCCATTGCCAGGAACGCATTAACAGCCGAGATGAAGGCGATGCTGGAAAAGCGCATTGCCGAACTCAAGCTTGAAGAGCGCAACGTTCCAGAGGCCGGCGTGCCTGCGGCCGTGCAGCCTGCCGGGGAGCTGGCCGTTGCCCCGGTGGAGATGGAGTCCAAGCAGACTCAAGCCAGGATTAAGCGCGCCGAATCCAGGGCCAAAGAAGAGAAGGAGCTGCAAGAGCTTCTGGACGCTGTAGACGAAGAGGCAGATACAGAGGCTTTGGTTGGAAAGTTTGAGCGGCACTTCAAAAAGCAGGAGTTCTCCGCTAAGATGCGCCAGGGTAAGGAAGCCGTGCGTAAGGCAAAGGCGGCTAAGGCCGCTCGCCAAAAGGCGGCGGTGGTGGCAAAGCGCGCCGAGAAGATTCTAAAAGACTTGCACAATGGCCGTATCCAACGCAGTCTTACGTCAGAGAAGAAGACGACTATCTATGGATGGTATCTACCAAGCAACCATCTGGCCGTATTTTTACAGGGTGCTAACGCCGAAGACGTGATGCACGAATACTTCCACCATCTGTGCAACGGGCTGCTCCCGCCCAACGTGATGTGGAGATTAAGCGAGCAGTTTGCTTCTACCGACCCGGATACCGGACACAAGATTTGGGATGTGCCCGCCGAAGAGAAGGCAGTGGACGCCTTTACCAAGTACCTGCGCGATGTTGTTGTCCCGCGCAGGGCGGCAGGCGAAGGTCCGATGGCCGAGGTGTGGGAGTACATCCGCTCTGTCCTTAAGGCGTCGTACCACGCCGACCGTGGCATGCTCAGCCAGGAAACATCACAGGTGTTCGAGGAATACTTCGGCGACTTGGTTCCGTCCCCTGAAATGGACGCTCTCGGCCGTAGCGTGTCCATGGTGAACGCGGGTGCCAACGGTGTGGCCGACATTGCCCAGCTTGCCCGTCAGGCAGCAGCAGACAACAAGGAATACGACGAGGATGCGGTAACCGATCTGCGTCTGGAAATCGTCCAAGACATCGACGCCGAGCTGCGCAGGAGATACAACAAGGTATCCGATCAGGAGGGGCGCAGGATGTCTGAGGCTGCCTCGCTGATCAGACAGCTGTTGGCGATTGACGATGAGGCCGACGCTCCGGGCGCTATCAACGAGGCGTACAATGCCGCCTCCCAGGCATTCTCCCCTGTCATTGCCGAGAAGATCAAGGCATACGGACGGATGTTCGGGCAGGAGGCGCGGCCGGTATTGTTCTCCGCCGTTGACGCTCCGTATTCATGGAAGATAGAAAAGCGACGCGGCAAGTTCTATATTGTCAAGGATGGCGCTACGGTGGTGCGTAAGGCTGGATTTGCAACGGATGCAGAAGCCCGATCCGAGGCATTGAACAGGTTTGGTGGTAGGCCAGCGCCGCGAGTTGGTTCCTCGCAGACAGTAGAGACTCCCGACCAGGCCCCTTCTATCGTTCCCGGCTCCACCGTCCAAACCAAGGACGGTCAGTTTTGGAAGACGCTTGAGCAGCCGCACGAACTAGTGAAGGGCGAGTGGACCGTCCGCGCTGTATCTCAGATGGGACAAGAGACCAGCATCAGGGTGGCGGATATCCAGGGAGAGGAGGCTGGCCGGGCCTCCGAGCAGCCCGCCCGCCCCTCCTTCGGCCAGCGCGTCGAGTCGTACTTGGGCTATCCGATGGATGCCATTGGTATCGTGACGCCGCAAGGGGATGTTATCCAGGTCAAGCGCTCGGAGTATTCCGGGGAAGACTCTAACTTCCCTAACCTTGATCACGATTCAGCCTTGCGCCGGGTGGCGCTGTCTACCTACGGAGATGCTCTGAGGTTCAGGAAGTATGGTCCCGTTTTTATTTGGGACTTCCTGGGGATGAATGACAAGGAGAAGGTGATTGAACTAGAGGAGAGGCTCGAGGCCCCAATAGGCGTACGCGTGCAGCACAAAGAACTGCCGGATATATGGGGGGCTTTGGCCGATGATATCAGCCGGGACCGTGAGGCTCCCGGCCGCTTCAGCGCCGCCAGCGACGCCGATACTGCTAAGCGCCTGCGTAATCAGATTTACAAAGCCAAGATTACGCCGGAGCAGCTAGACAAGATGGCGGAACGTCTTGGTCATGTAGGCCCTGAAGCCCGCCGCAACCTGACCATTGCCCAGCTTCAGCGCATCAAGAAGGCCAACCCGCCTAAGCGTAAGCTCAACCTTGACAAGCTGATTGCCGAGACGTATCCAGGCAAAACCCTGGACGATCTAAGCTGGGCTATGCTTGTGAAGCTGGTGGCCCTGCGTGAGCCTAAGCATCGCCGCGTGCAGTCTGAAGAGGTTAAGGCTGCCGCCGGGGAACTGCTGGACGATCTTCGGAACATCCCCGACTCGCTGGAATCTAGGGCCGTAGCGGTGGGTGGACACGGAGTAGCGTTTAAGCTGATGAACGCGGCCAAGCGTACCGTTGCCAACGCCAAGATATGGCGCAGCCGCTCTATGCGTGGCATCGCCCAGGAAATGACAGGGGCCTTCCCCTTCTTCCTGAACCTGGCCCACGGCCGTCTGGACTCGCCGTTCATCACCAAGGTGTATCAGTCCATGCGGGATGCGCAGACCGAATACAACCATAAACGCATCGCATCTAACAAGTGGTTTGTTGACGCCCTTAACCGCATTGGCGATATCCCCGATAACATGCATATCGCGGTGCCGCTGGATGGGGTTAGTTATTCGCTGGACGAGGCCATTGCATTGCATATGGTGTGCCGTGGCAACCCGACCACCCTGGATGCTCTGGCTCTCAAGCAGAGTAACCTGGAGTTCTGGCGGGACGCCGGCGGGGCTACGTCTGACGAGCACTTTGCCAAGGCCGTGGCCGAGGCTGCTGCGTACATTAGCGAGAACAAGCAAGCTGGCAACCTGGTGCGCCTGATGGACGAGTATTACGAGTGGATGTACCCTCAGATCAACGAGGTATACAAGGCTGTTAGGCAAGAGGTGTTTGGCGAGACCAACCCCAAGAATCTGGGCAAGATCATTGGATACTTCCCGATGATCCATGAGGGCGGCATGTTCTGGGACGAGGACAGGCTGGCTAAGATGCTCAACCTTACCCCGCAGTCGGTGCGAATACGCCTGAATCCCAGGGCGCGGCTAATGGCGCGAGACCTTGGGTCGCTGGGGCGGCCTATTCGTACTGACGTACTGGGCATCCTTGAGACCTACCGCATGCAGGCCGATACCTATGTCGCCAAGGAGATGACGCTGATGCGGCTGGGGGAAATGTTCGGGTTGAACAAGCCGCTGTCGTATGCGTTCCACGCCAAGGGTAGGTTTGACGATCTGGAAACTATCCGCGATCTAATCGAGCACGAGCGTCATGCCACCGGCCGCATTGAGCCTATGGGTAATCTCGAGCTGTTCCTGCGTAAGATGCGCGTGAACACCCAGTGGGCTACGCTGGTGATGAACATGCCGTCCGTGCTGAACCAGCCGATCTCGGTGCTGAATGGTATCTCGGAGATTCCGGGGTTCTTCGCATGGGCCAAAGTTGCAAAGTACAACATGCAGGGTACGGCACAGATGCGCAGGGCATTTCTCAGGGTGAAGCCCGGAGAGGTGCCTGGGTTCGATAAGATATTCGAGAACTTCCGACCCTGGAAGCTGATGCAGAAGTATGGCTCCGACTCTCTGTCGGCGTCTCACGACATCTTTGACACGCTTAACACTGCCAACATGAAGGGGTTTATGTCGCGCAACATTAAGCTTGGTCGCTTCAAGATGCCTATTGGAGAAGCCGGGCTGCTGATGCAGCGCTTTGCAGACATCGTCACCAGGGCTTCCGTGTGGGGTGCGGCGTTTGATGCCGAGTACGCCAAGCTCAACAGAGAAGGTAGCATGACCGAGGATGTTATGGAGAAGAAAGCCGCCGCCTTTGCGGAGAGCGTCACGAACATGTCACAGCCGGGAGCGTCTACGTTCGAGCGCAATCTCTGGCAGAAAGGCGGGGAAATCGGCAGGATGATGACGATGTTTACCGGTCAGCTATTCAAGAGCAAGGACTGGATGTCCTCCGAGATAGCGTGGCCAATCAAGCGCGTCTTCGACGAGAACAAAGGCAACCCCCAGAAGATACTGGAAGGGCTGTTTAATATCACCTTCATCAAGCCAGCGCCCGGTACGAACACGGTGCTTGCTAAGAAGGTGTTCTTTGGGGTGATCGCTCCGGCTATGGCGCTTGGGTTTGTGGCTAGGGGTAGGCCGCCCAAGGATTGGAAAGAGTTTGTGACAGACGTGTTTGCGTACAACGTCGCAATCTTCCCGATCATCGGCCCCGCCGTTTCATTTGCCATCCTGGGTGGAGAGGCTAGGCAGGCCGGGATGCCGGTGTACTCCAAGCTGCTTGGAACCATCGCGTCCATCAGTCAAACGGTCAAGGGAGCTGCCCTGGAAGGCCGACCGTTACTCACAAAGAACACCATCTACGACGTGGAGAATCTCGCTACTCTGGCTGGCATTCCCAAGGAATTGTTCAGGCGTTACAGGGAGTGGGATAATGGCTACTGGAAGTACAACGACATTAACCCCGTGGTGATGGCCCACTCCCTGTTTCGTACGGATGCGTGGGAAGAGTGGATGCGTGCTGCGAAGGAAGCCAAGACTCGTCGGGCAAACAAGCTTAACCCGCCCCCGCCAGCGCCAGCAAAAGAACGCATACCAGAGCTAACATACCCAAGGTAGCTAGCATGAAGGGGTCGAGGATGCCGCCTCTATTGTCCAACCCCACATGTTTACGATCCGCTCGCCTACTAGGCGGCATAGGCGAGGGGATGGAATAGGTATTGTCATAAGCGTTTCCCGCGCTGCTTTGTCTTCCATCAGGAAGCTTGTCACTCTTTCCAAATAGTCTTCTCGTTCCTGTTTCGTCCATGTATGCTTCTTCCACCAGTTGGGTTGGCTGAAATCGAAGTGATCAAGATCGTTTTCGCCCACCATCCCAAGCAACTCCCCGATCAAATAGCGGAAGGGCCTCGTCCACCGCCGGGGGTTGTCGAAGATTGAGCGCCTTATAGTAACGTGACTTTGCATCTTTGAGGTTCTCCAGTCTCTTTGGCTCTTTGACAAACTTTGTCGCCGCCAGTATCGACTCTTCAAAGTACGCGCAACGCTTGCCTTGCGCAACGCTACACGACCGTGCCCCTAGGTGCGTACTTCCTTTGTGTTCAAAGTTTGGGCACTCCTGCATCACCAACTGCAACGGAGTCATGTGTCTTCCTGTAGGGCTGCGTCCTGCGCTTGAGCAGAATATCTCCCACCAGATCGTTGATGTCAAGCACCAGGTTAACCAGATCGTCGGCCCGCAGCGTGGCCAGCCAGTCGCCGTGATCAAGCTTGTGGATGATTACAGGGGTACATCTATACCCGGCGTCGCGCAGCGCCTGTTGCATAGCCTCTCGCAGCTTGGGTGTGTTACCTGACTTAACTTCAAAGTGCAGGTTACCAGTCTTAGACCCGTCTGCGCGCACAAGATCAGCGCTATGCGCCCCGCCCTTGTACTGCGCGGCTCTGACCAGTGGTACGCCAAGCACCACGCTGAGCATCTTGGCCGCCGCCAGTTCGTTCACCTTGCCCTTACGCTTAGAGTTTATCATGTTGTTCCTGACCAGCCCTGCGAATGTCCTGCACATGGAAGGCTTCAATGTGCTTTATGAGCACCGGTTCTGCCGCATCGTTCCAAAAGAAGTCTTTCCAGAAAAACACTTTAGTCCATTGGCAAAACTTACACGTAAACGTCACTCTGTGGTTGTCGTGTCCAATCAACGGCTCTCGAGTATAGCAATCCCAGATAGTCCATGCTTTCGAGGCCGACAGCGCCAGGGTTACAGCAAACAGCGTGGCAACAAAAACCGCCAACACAATTCTGGTCTTCATGGATTGCTTAGTCTCCCTTGGTGGGGATGATGCCTTGATTAAGCTTGAGGAATAGCTCCACCGTCATTGGGATGAGCGGCCCCCCGTCGTACGTCACTATCGCCATGATCCCCTTCGGGCCGAACTCCACAAACCGCCCCTTCTTTCCGTCCGGTAGGTTTACTATCTGTCCTCTGAGAAATGACTGCTTCGCCCCCGTTGGCAGGGTTGCCATAACTGATCTCCAGATTATCTCCGGGCAGTGCTACGCGCAGAAAGATGTACCCGCCTGATTCCGGCCTGAAGTTGTTGAATGCCCAAAACGGCAGGCACTCTATTGCGCCTTCAAACACCAGTAGCCCGGCCTTGTTTTCCCTGCTTGTGATAAACCCGCACCATTCAAACCTTCGCCGCTTCCTGCCCTCAAACTCATACGTCCCTGCCGGTAGCAGCAAGTCGCCCTCGATGAAAACTTCCGGAGTCTTAACTCCGGCATATACAGCCCCGGCAAACACTCCTTGTCGATAGGAGCGGATGGCCACCTTGGCGTAATGCCTGTCCTCTCCCCACCATACACGACCAAACTTCTTCCACTTCCAAGCGCCTTCGGTTACCACTTCTCTAGGAAAGGACAAATCGGCTATCCACATTGTCGTACCTTTTTAGCGGGGGGCCGCGACTTACGGCATCGTGCACGCCATGCCTGCGACCGGCCCCCTTGTTTATCGAGCACTACTTTCCGGCTGCATCAAGGGCCTGGACACATACCAGCCAAGCCCTGAGCGCCGGGGATGCTTCGTCCTGGGAAGCGAGCGCCAGGATGTTGGGCAGCGTCATTGGGACGCCAAAGTTGGACTCAACCTTTACAGACTCACCGTCCGTAATCAGCGTGATGATGATTTTGTTTGCTATAGGTTCGATCTGCTTCTTCTTTGCCATTAAAATGACGCTTTCTGTAAGTCTTGATAGAACGTGCACCACTTGCATCCGTGGCACCAGCGGGGCTGGCACCGCGCACAGATGCCCGGCCTGTCTACAATGGTGTACTCCTTGCCGGTTTTGGCAGTGGTTTCCTTAACGAACTCTTCGGCCCTTTCCCTGGCATCCGGCCAGTCCTTGTCGTAGAGCCCGCCCCTAGTAGCCGTCTTGCTTAGTCCGTCCTTGCCCACGCTGTGCACGGCCCACTTCGCCCCCCGTTCCCACCGCTCCTTGGATGAGCACAGAGGCAGGTGTTCGTCCGGCAGCGTGGCCGCCTTGGCGTGGAGAGCCGCTCGCTCTGCAAAGTATGCAGCGACACGGTCCAGCTCGAGTGTCTGGATGCGAAGGCACATTACCGGTGCCTGCGGATAGTCTGCGTCTCCCCGCTTCGCGTCGCTCTCGCGCCAGTCGGTGAAGTACATCAATAGGTTGAGCCTGTTTACCAAGTGGCGGTTTTCCGCCAGCATCAGGCGATACCCGTTTGTCTGCCATGACCATTCCTCTTTCTCCCCGAAGATTGCCGACCAAACCGAAGTTACTTTGCGATCCCAGAGTATGTCGGGCAGCTGGATCATGTCCGGCTTGCCGCGCACCACGATGTCAGTACCTGGAATCTTGAACTCCCGACGCACTTCCTGTATCCATCCTTCCATCGGGTTGGTGCGGCGGTACACCGAATCGTGCACCGCCTCGCCAAGCTTGAGCTTGACCAACTCCGATGCGTCAATGGTGATCTCGGCGTCGTGACGCTCCGCCAAAAGCCTGGCTCGAGGAGGGCTGATCAGCGTAGTAATAGACGGCACCCCGTCCGGGGATTTGTCGTACTCGCTTGATATCAGCCACTTGTAGTCAGGCTCTGGTATCCCGTATAGATTAGTGATCTCCACTATTTCTCATCTCCCCAAGGAAGGTCCTCGTCGTCGCCCTTGCCGGCAGCAGGCGAGGCAAAATCGTCAGCCGGCCCCTCTTCCGGCTTCTTGGCGGCGGGGGTCTCCTGACTGCGATCCTTGATCCACGCCAGGAACGCATCGGCTACCTGGAGAATCTCACCCACTTCGGAACCCTTAGCCGCGCCCAGGTCCTTGGCATAAGACAGCGCCATAGACGCATCGCGGCTGTTGTCGTGACCGCCGCCGCCATGGCCTCCGCTGCGCTGCTGCTGCTCGCGCTTCACGAAGTTCTCTGTTTCGCCCTTGTTGTTCTTGCGCTGATAGACGACGACCTGCACTTCCTGCCCGCCGCTGGAAGCGATGCCTTCCGAGAAGGTGCGATACACCTTGCCGTCTGCACACTTGAGCGCCCAAATCTTGCGCGTCCCATCCGGGGATGCCCAAATCTGCTTAACCTGCTTAACCGCAATGGTTGCTGTCTGATCCATGATGCTACGCCTTTCTGTAAACTGCTACTTCCCTTGGATTCCAGGGCGCACCGATTTGGACAAACGCCCGATCCACTCCAATGTCCTCCACCAACATGCGACACCACTCCAGATAATTAGGCTGATGCCCGTCAATGAGGCGGCTACAACGACTAGTGCGATAATCATAGTTTCGCACACGGCAACACTCCTTCTTCACGCTGCCATCATGACTACGGACGCCGTCTCGCTCCGACCCGACGATGGTTCCGCATGTCCTGCAAATGATCAGCCGTTCCTCCATCGGGCTGTCTTTGTCCAGAAACAACGTCACCTGAATATGTCCTGGTATTTCCCAGTTACCCTTGCCCGGCCGCAGCGGAGTTGACTCCGCGCCACCACTCTTGTCTTCCTGCATTCTGTTCTCCTGCTACCTCTGGCTCCAAAGGCTTCTCGGTGAACCTGTACAGAGGCCCGTTAAACTCCAGTTCCACGTAGCCTGTAGGCGAATTGTTGGAGCGTATACATTCCAGCCTATAGGGTTCCACTTGCAATATCAACACCATGCGGGCGTCGTCTACAATCCTGCCGTTGCCTCGTATGTCTTCCGGAGTAAACGGGCGCGGCCTGCCTTCGGTATCCTCTCCACCCGCCTTGCGAACGTGATGAACAACCACTACCGCAATCTTTAGTCTCTCCGCTATATCACACAGTCTGCTGGATATGCGAGCGTCTTCTACCAAGTCGTCCTTAGACTGTCGGCGTATGTCCTTGAACCCGTCTACGAAGAGCACCTGTATTCCCCACTTCTTGACGGCCCTAGCGGCCCACGCCCCAACGGCATCAACCGTCATGCCACGCCGACCGTCGATGTAGATAGGGAATCCCGCCACTATCTTGCCATGCTCTTCGGCGACATTGATCTGCTCGTCGCTGCCCTGGCCTATGGACAGTCGCCACGGGGACAGGCTGCCATAGTTTCCAATGATGCGCCCCCATGTAATCTCCGCACCATCCTCGAAGGCCAGGTCTGCGGCCGGCATTCCAATCTTACCCAGGTGCAGCAACCAGTTAGCCACCAGCGAAGACTTGCCCCACCCCTTCTTGGATGCCAGCAATGTAACCTGCCCGCGCCTGGGGCCGCCAGTCTTAGCATCAAACCGCTGCCACGGAGATGGTATGCCTATGCACCCGCCTTTCTGGGCCTCTCGCCAGGACTTGATTACGTTGGCAATGCTCTGGAACTTGTCGGGAGTGGCTCCGCAATCAGAGAGCGTCATGCTCTCGCGCTGGATATACTCCACCATCTGCTGAATGTCGCACTCTGGGTTCTCGGCCATGTTTGCGGAAACGTTGGCTACTTCCCAGGTGCGACGGCGGAGATACCACTTGCGCAGCTCTGCTATGTACCCCTCGATATGCTCTACTACCGGAGTGCCATCGACAAGAGAATCTAGGTATGCCCCCGCGCACTCTTGGTGGCCGCTTTCTTGAAGGCGATTGCTGACCGTGAGGATATCGATGTGCTTTCCTTCTGCCGCCAAGTCATTGAGTGTCTTAAACACCAGCTTGTTAGCAGGAAGGGCAAAATAGTCTTCGGAGATACCTTCGCGGTGGAGCAAGTCAATGACAAAATTGGCTTCCAGCAGGGCTGAACCAAGTACCGCCTTCTCTGTTTTGTCTTCATATAGATGCATACCCGTCTTTCATCAACCTTTCCGTCAGGCGTTCAAGCTTCTTCTCTCGCCATTGATCTACCCAAGCCGGGCCTACCATAAGGCTAAGCTGCTCAACCATTAGCGACATGTCAGCCACTTCTTCGGCGACTTTATCGGCAGCGATCCTGTTGCGTCGCCAGTGAGAAATGGCTACGATCAACTCGGCCGCTTCTTCTTGGGCTATAGCCAGCTGGGCTTCCATGCCCCAGGCGTCTATGCAGTCGCCGAGGATGCGATCAATTAACATTTGGTTCATTGGCTTCCGCTTCGGTCACCGCTTCATCGGCGGCTTCACTGGCCGACGCCGCAAGGTGCAGCGCCCTGGCGGCCTTCAGCTTGAGCACCATGTTAACAATGTCGTCCTTGCGCTGCGGCATGAACCCGTTGGCATCTACCCCGACATTGATCAAGGGGATATCATCCACCCAGTTGAAGCGCCATCGTTCATGGACGTGGCCGCACAGCACAATATCGCAGTCTTCTGGTATATCATGCAGCCTGATCGGCGGGACGTGTACCACGAAGGCGCGGTAAGGCCCAACATCCATGACGGCAGAACGCATATAGAACCGCAGCCCGTTGTTGCGGTCGTGGTTGCCCTCGATGAAGATGATCTTGCCCCTGACTTGCTGCTCCCAAAACTCGGCTGGCACCCGACCGCCGGGCACACCCCTTTCGTTCCCCCGACAGCACCAATCTCCGATATGCACAACTACATCGCCATCCTGTACTCTCTGGTTCCAGTTGGCGATGATGCGCTTATGCATTTCCTCTTTGTTGGCGAAGGGCCGGTTGCAATACTTAATGATGTTCTCGTGTCCGAAGTGACAATCGGCCGTCCAGAATGTATACACTTACGCCCCCCTTGGATTATGGAATATGTCTACCAGTATTCCTAACAGCAACAGGATGATGAACCCGTCCACCATGAGCCTTGTAGTCATATCAGAAGTCCAAGTCTTTTTCGTTGGCCCTATCTATCACTGGCCCCAGTGGGGGCAGGTGTTCACGCTCTGGTAGTTCTTCCGGAGCAAACCAATACATTCCTGCGGGAGCAACGTTCCACGTTGTCGTCGTGTATTGCTCACCGGTTGTGTCGTTGTCTGTGCTAACCACGGTTGCGTACGGCGAATCAACCCTGGTGTATATCGTCTTCACCGTGCCGTCATGCTCGTCCAGAACTTCGGCGTACTTGACCAGCTTCATTCACCACCTCTCCGTTACGGGTTTAGCCTCGAGCTTTTCCAGCCAACGCTTGGGCTTGCGAATGAAATCCCAGATAGATGCGAACTTCGGGGATTGATTGGAGCAATAGTTGCGCCAGCCGTCAATGACAGCCTGCCTGCCGTGCTCGAACTCCATGCTCTTGAGGTGGCCGGCAACCGCGCCGATGTTCAGTGGCCCGCCATAGGTGTCTCGCCAAATGCAGACGTAAGGTCCAGCGTCCCATGACGGGACCTGGAATAACTTTGCCAGCTCCGCCGCATCAGACCTGGCGGACGCCAGCTTTTTGGCATCTAGTACGCTTCCATTGGGAGCAGCCGCTTCCAGTAGAAGCGTTGTCATGCGCTTAAACTTATCAAGTTTCGTGCTCATGTCAAGACCTTTCTTATTTTTTCTCTTTTTTCTGCGCCGCTTCCTTCAGGTGCTCATGCAGATACCCGAAGGCGTTGAACAGTATTCCGCTAGCCGCATCCTCAACCGTGACAATGCTTTCGTCCTTTACATCTCGCCTCGTTATGCCGAGATGAATGCACCACAAGTCGATTACGTGTCTCCATAAGCTCGACAGATATGTTGCCTTGGGTATGCCTTTCTTCCAGTTGTCTGAAGCCCGCAGCTCTCCGTCGCTTTGGACGCGATGCTTGTGCATGTAGGCTGCATAGGCTGGCAGGGCATACTCAGACAGGAACCCGGCATAGTCCGGTTTGTCGTGTGCGGCATCCCTAGTCGCGCCCGTTGCAAAGGTTCTTGCTTTGCGCATTACCTTACTCCCACAATCAGACGATGCAGGTATTTCATTGCGTCGTCATGCGAACGCCACACAATGTCCGCCGCCTCCAATACAAACGCATGCTCGTGGACGCCGCTTTCTGGTAGAGCAATGATCGTGTGTCTCCCTTTGTCGTGCGCCCATGCCAGCTCCATGCAACAACCAATTGACACGTATTCGGCCGACATGAGATTGCAATACACCACATCCGCCAGCGTAACCATCCACCGATCCCGTTCGATAATGGCGTGATTAGTGGCCAGCGGAACTCGAGTCACTCCGTGCGCCCTGAGCTTAGTTTCGTTGCGCAGGGCGTCTTTGCCTGTCATGGGACACAAAACGTCATATCCTACACGACGCAAAGCGTGCGTGGTGTGGACGTAATACCGCATAACTTCGCCATACGACAGCCCAGAGATCGGGTGTGCTAAGTAGATTTTCATTGTTTCAGATTACCCCCGTCCATCCCCCGCTAATGACAGTCGGCCGATGTTGAGGCAGCGCCCTTGGATCGGGGTTGTCTCCCTGTAACTTCTTCCACATGCCGGCATCTTTGATCAACAGAAACTCCCACGCCTCACGTTCAGAGTTAGCGTGAACCACCACCGACTTCCGCTCGTGCTTCCACAGGTATATGTTCATCGCTGCCTTCCGTTAGTAACTTGAACATTCCCGGCGCTATGTTGTCGAGCGCCGCCACGCTCCACCTGCAATCCACTGTACACGAATACGCATCGGCTAGCTCCATGGTTTTTGCATATCGCTCTTCATAGTATGGTCGGTATATTTCATCGCACGGGAACAGCGTCAAATTGTGACTGCTCATGCTCTGCCCGCTCCTTCTGGAAACATTGCCAACACGTTACTCGCCCGCCGTACATGCCCTCCTCCACCTGCGGTGCCCATTCCTTCCCGAAGATGTCGATCACCATTCCACAAGCATCACAGCACGCCGTTCTCCAGGCATGAGGAAACTGCAATGCCTCGCTAAGTGTTGGGCGTCGGAGCATGTCACCTCTTTTTTGCTAGCGTCTTTTCTGATCGAACGGAGTATTGGTTCATCCAATCTCCCAGCGTAATAGCCTCCGGTCTGGTTATTAAGCCAAGTTTGAAGCCAGCAACTAGCAAAGCTTCCAGCCTTACGAAAACAGTTTCGTTCACCCTGCTACATGTATCACATGTGGTGCCGGCGTCGTAGTCGCACCCTCGGCTGCAAGAGAATATACTATTAGATGTCATTCAATCCCTTTTCCCTGCTGCTGATTTCGGTGGCCGCCCTGCACCATGGGCTTGCTTTGACACACGACTCCGGACACTTGAAGTCTAAACAAGACGGGCTGCACGGAGATTCCTCACTCGTTCCCCACATAATATGGCCCAAATCGCAGTAGCTACGCTTGTTGGCCACCTTTCCGTGAATACAATGTTCATTGGGGGCGCAATCTGGACAGCCTCCGCTACAGTTGATTTGGCACATTCACCACCTATATCCTGTGATCGTTCCAGCAGTTACCCGACAAGCCATACCGCCTCAACTGCTCCGCATGCTTAGCCTCCCACTTGCGCCAATATGGCTGAACGTCCTCGCCGACGTTGATGATGGCTATAGGCATCAGATGCTCAGCTTCCGTTCTTGGTTCCCGTCGGCGAACGGTTTCCTTGGCTGCACACTCTGCGCAAACATCGTAGCACGACTGCCCCCACACTAATGTCTTAGCTACCGGCTTGCCGCACCGCTCGGTGGATGTTGCGCTGAGCGGGGTCGGGCATTTGGACGAGCTGTTCATTATCCCTCCATCGTCAACACGAACGCTTCGCACCGCTGGCGGGCGGTGGCCACAAGGAGCCTCGCACAACCCAGGCGCATCAAGTTGCTCTCGTAATGATTGATTTGCCCTGCATTGAGCATGTCTTCCGCCTCGTGCATGGCGTTGAGGTCGTTGGGGTAGTCGGGCACAGGATTGTCTCCGAATACCCACGGACCTCCGGGGCTATCGTTATGCGGCAGCCCAACAAGCGTCCAGATTTGCGCGTCGTCGCACAGAGCATTGTCAATCGGATGTATGTCCCTGAACCCGCACAACTCCGCCACCTTTATCCGCAGGGCTTCATCGCTCAGGGCTTGGACTTCTTTGATGTTCACGGCAACCTCCTGTGCATAGCCAAAAATATACAACCAACGCTACCTATTGTTCCGTCAAGATATGCGTCAATAAGATCAGGGTTGTCCGACATATCCTTTATCTTATCAATCTTACCGCAGCCGCCCAGCCCTTGCATATCCCTTGAGACGGCTGCATCCACAAGCTCGGCAGCCATAGAGTCTCCGGCTTGTATCATTTCCGGTCTTAAGAGAACAATGTCTGGTACTGCGCTCACTTCACTTCCTCCAGCTCGACGATCAACATGCGATCTGCATAGCAAAACTCGCACTGTTCTGAACCAGTAGGCGTCCGGTTCACGCCTGAACCGGCGCAGATTGGGCACTGATCGACGTGCCTCTTTAGCGCTTTAAGCGCCCGCATGAAGTTGTTGCGGCAGTGGGCGAACATCTTGGCATTGGCGTTTGGGATTCCTACTGGATACAGCCAAGCCAATGGTATATGTCCGCGTGTTGGGTCGCTAGGAGTAGGGCAGAAAACGACTTCTTCCAGCGCGTTCATCGGCCCCGGCGTCGCCAGCTTATCCAGTTCGTGGATTTTCATAGTTCTACCACCTTGTTTCTTTTTGCAACATACCGCTCTAACTTCTCGGCTATCTCGTCAATCACGCTGGGCAACATGTTGACCGGCTTCTCTCTGGCTGCCTCCCTGGCCAACTCCCAGGCCCAGTACAATGTTGGTATCCTGTCTTTGATCAGGAGCAACACACGGTCCATGCCTATATGATGAAGCATAGCGTGACATGGATGGCACAACAGCAGAGTATTATCGTCTGACCATCGCAGTTGAAGGTTGGATCGCCCTGTGATATGGGCAACTTCGCTGCCGGGATTACACCTACACCAATTACATCTAGGTCCGTAGCGAAGATGCTTGTATGCCCTCAGCGCCGCATCCGCCCTCCTGATGGCAACCGCCTGCTTTGATAGTGACTGTCTGCGCATGCTACGCTCCATCTGTTTCCATGAATAACTTAGCTACTACCATCTTGACTCTGTTGGTTATAGCCGCCCGCTCGAGCTTGGTGAGCGGCCCACGGATGAACTGATCTATCAGCTTGTCGGTAATGGCGTCTACGTTAGCCTGGGTGAAGGACAGATCAAACATGGAGCAGATAGACTCCACCTCTGCCGGCACTACAGACCTGGCGGCAAACTCCCTGGCGGCCTGAATGACTCCGGCAGACATCAAGGGCAACTGTCCGTTAGACTGCCAGAACCTGGTGTTGATGTACTGGTAAATCTCCCTGTTGGTTGTTGATTTGTGCGACACCGCCTCCACCAGCGGCCTGATAACGACGGCGAAGTTGAGAAACTTGGATTCAGGCCCGATGATCGCCTTCGAGTAAAGGGACGGGCCGCCGCCAATCTCTTCTATGGCCGCCATGGTTGGAGCAATCCTGCACCAAGGCACATGTTGCAATCCCATTGCCGTTGCGATATGCCCCACATGATCCACCGACAACAGCACTCCGTCAAGCTCAATGTCAAACAGGGCGAAGCGCGGTTCGATACCATAGGCTCCGTTGGCGTAGCGGGCGGCATCACAAGTCAGCACGCCCCTGGCTTTGAGACAGGAACATCGGATGCTTTCGGCAAACCGAATAACCTTGTCGTGGCAGGATAACTCTCCCAGCGACCGGCTGGCAAGATCGCCGGTCAGGGACCTGGACGGATACACTCCCTCTGTCCTGATACCATCCGTGTTTTGGTAGTCGTGGGTCACCGTAACTCCAGCAACCTTTTCCTGCACAAAGACTTCCGCATCTTTCATGATGGAGCGATAGCTTGTAATGTCCTCTATGTTGTACGGTGTGAACGTAGCAAACCTGCGACCAGTTCCACCGCTGTATGTGGTCACGTTATCCGGCAGCACGTTATGCCTCCTGTTCTTTCAGCCAATCCGCTATGGCTTTCGTGTAAGCCCGCAGCGTCTTACCTTCAAGGCCGGGGGCTGAGTTCACTTCCAGCACCCACCATTTTCCACCAGTGTCCAGCGCCATATCAACTGCGCCAAAGTCCAGTCCCAACGCTTTCACCGCAAGGCGCGCCACCTTCTTCATGTCTTCCGGGCTTTGGCTGACAAACTTCCCTGTGAATCGCCAGCCGTTGTTGTATGATCTCACGATCATGTTTGCCCCATCTAGCGGGGATTTCTTTGAGCATCGTATCACCCTGTCCCGGAAGACATGCACCCTCCACTCGTCCTTGATGCTAATGAACTGATAGATGTGCTTGCCGCCGTCTCGCATGGCGTTGTGTATCTGCACGTAATCACGGCACAACCAAAAGCCGCTGCCGCCCTGATGCTGCGCCGTGCGCACAACCACCGGCCACTCTTGGATGTAGTTGCGCTCGAGCAGTTTAGGTGTGGGAACTCCGGCCTTAACCAACAGCGCAGCCGCATCCCCCTTGTTAGCCGGGTTGATCTTGGAGTTGCAGTTGAGCGCCGGCACCGACTCGCCCTGCTGCTTTGCACCCCAGTACACCACGGCCGAGCATTTGTGGGGACGAACACGTTTACAGCGGGCTTCCAACGCAGCCGCCAAAGCCTTGCCGGTAACATTGGACAGGCGGGCTCTTACGATGTATACGTCTTTCATCTTGCCTCCCTACTTCAGCGGCTCTATTCTCTTCTCTAACTCACGATAGAGCTGTTTAATCACCCCGGTGAACTCTTTGTGGGAATTGAGATCGTTGTAGACAGCTAACACATTCTCCTTAGTGAAGAACCCTTTCTTGATCAGTGTGTTTGCAGCCTCCGGCAACACCCCGCCCCGCTCGGCTTCTTTATGGAAGTGCGCCAAGAAGTGCCATTGGTCCCTCATGTCGTCTCCGAGCCAAAGGTTTCCCTTCTCGCTCGGGGAACACATCAAGCATTGCGTGTGGCCAATGTCTCGAACACGAGGCGTGCCATCTGCGGCCACTTCAACATAAAGAAAGGTGTGCACCACTAGAAACCACAACTTCCAGCGCCATCTGTGGTATTTGATTTCACCATCAAACCACGTTGTGTATCCGTGATCCGAGGAGAAGATCGTAATGTCCTTGTCTAGCGGCTCAATGTTCAGGCTTGGCATCACCGCAGTTGAAGCGCCGAGCAGCTTCAAGATGTACCTCAAACGCGCCGGGCTTAGGGTAGCACGCATGTTTTTAGATGCATACAACATGCTTCCGCTGTGCAAATAGGATGCGTGACCACGCAGCAGCGTGCCCTTCGGAGTGGAAATCCAAAGCCATAGCTCTCCCATAGCATTGCGACGCATCATCAACACCGAGCCGCTGTCGTCGCGGCCATTGTGCACATTGGCCAATGCGCAGACGTAAAACTTTGAAGCCTGCCCGTCTATCCATGGGGGTATCTTCATCGAGTCGTCTGGGGGAGGATTAAGCTGCTCGCTTACCCTTTTCAAATGCGGGTAAATCTCCGTTCCCACCAGCGTATCGAGAGCGGTCGGAGCTTCCGGGATGATTGTGTTAATGGGTTGCATTTTGCAACTTACCTCCACATTTTCAGCGGCTTCTCGCCTGTCATTAACAGCTTGTCATTGCGCATCTTGCGCAAGATGTGAGAATATCTGGCGGCGTTATCCAACAGGTACTTGCAGAAGCTCGACCACGACGCCTTGCGGTTGGTGATCTCTTCGATGGAAGCTGCGTTGACAAACCTTGTGATTCCATCGGCAGCCTCAAGGTACGACAATATCCTTGGCCAGCGAGTGGTGCCCGAGAAGATACGGAACTCCACGGTTTGGGCGTTGGTGAAGTTCACGGCTTCGTACTTCTCCAGGTTAACCAAGAGCCGCTTGATGCTATCGCTTCTACCGGCCGGCTTGAACTTGGCGTACTTGTTACTCTCCCTGTCCGCCATCACGGTCAACTCTTGCTTGTGCATATGCACGAAGGCGGCCAGCTTTAGCAGCGTGATACCACCCGGCTTGAGCGCATCCTTGCTGACGTGAACGTGGAACCCGCAGCCGAAGCTCTCGATATCTGGCGGAGGCTTGGAGCTGGAGAGATAGCTGTGCTCGGCCATCAAGGCCGTAAGGTCTCGCCAGAAGCGTGTGTTCTGGTGCCACTCCAGGGTTGCCGGGAAAGCATCAACCTCAATGCCACTGCCCCTATGCAAGCTTCCATCGAAGGTGAGGTAGACATTATCGAACATGTCTGCGATCTTGGTCACCATATGGCAGGGGTCCTTACCGCACTCCATTTCCAGTTCGGCACCAAGATACATCACTCCGCTCACCGGGCCGCCAGTCCTGACCGGCCCTCCCTTCCACTGGTAAAACTCCAGGTGGTCGGGGATGTAATCAAACGGTCCCATTCTCTGATTGTAAGCGGCCTTGGCGTCCGGCGCGTGGTGCTCGTTACACGCCAGCACCTTGTGGCCGTCATGCGTAATAAACGTCATGGCGTTGTTTTTTAGTAGATCCGCCCGGCATATCGCACACGCTCCTATCACTTGACCGGAGCACTTGTCGCATACCGATATCGACCCTTTGTTAGTCGGGCTTGTCCAGCCTCGGCTGATGTGCTGAAAGCTCTCTCGCAGAGTTAGCCGTCCGCACATGCTGCATCTAGCGCCATACTTCTGCCAGCACAACTTACAGAAGGGAACGGTGGTCTCGCTGGAGGCCCGTAGATACACCATGGTTGGGCCGTTAGCGTACAAAGCAGACCACTGACCGCATTTGCCGCACCGGAAAGAGCAGGCACCGCAAAGCTTGCCTCCGGTTTCTCTGAACGCCTCGTCTCTAGGCAGCGGAAGTTTGCCGCAGTTCTTACACGCGCTCGAGGTATCAACCGCCTGCTTAGGCATGCTGCATCTTCCTTTCTTCCAGCTTGTCACTGTTAGCCATGGCAATGACAGCATTGCCGTCCAGTGTTACGTCCGCCCCACACAGCGGGCACTTCGAGTTGCGCCACAAGATAACGGAGCGGCATTTGCCGCATTCAACGTAATCCGTGAACGCCCCAATGTCAGGCTGGCTTGCCTCTCCGCCTTGATGAACATAGAACCCCGCCCTGTGTCCGGGCTTGCACATCACGCACGGCCACCTGTAGGTGCTCCTGCTGCGATAGCCGCAGGTAAAGCAAGAGGCGTCGTTGTGCCAGGTGCTCCCGCCGGGGTAAGCCCCGCCGGTGTTGGATACTGTAATCGGAATCCTGTTCTTCCAGCCTTCATTGGAGAACATCAACCCCGTACGGTCGTCCTTGTTGAACTCACCATACGTCCACACCTTGCCAGTCCCCAGCATGGTGGCGAACTTGTTACCGAGCGTAGCCATGCCGAACAGGAGGTCGTCCTGCCCCTCGCCCAGTAGCAGCTCGGGATGCTTGGCAACGACATGCTTAATGAAGCACATCGTGTCTGAAACTTTATCGTCTTTCAGATCGTGGCACAACAGCTTGCCGTTGTGCGCCACCGCCATCCTGCACTTGGACCTCAGCTTGCGCATGTCTCCATAGTCGGAGCACACCGGGAATGGGTGGGAACACTCCGGCGAGCGCTTCTCTCCGTGTGTTCCAATGCGGCAATGAATGACAAGCGGACCCTTTTTAATCTGGGCGGGCAGCTTGTCTAGTGCCTTCCATAAGGCGTCTCCATCCTTGAACCCCTTGTCAATGCACACGAACTCTCCCGTGCCATCCGGATACATGAACCCAGCGCCGTCGTCATTGAAGTATGAACAGCGCTCGATCAGGTCCTTGTCGGGAAAGTCCGCAGACTTGGACTTGCAGATGATGATACACATGTTTAGTCTAGCTCCATCACGTCAGCTATGGCTTCCTGGAACTTGTCCCATGAATCCATGAGCACGCAGGGATGATGCGTCTCAACAATCAGCAGCATCCCGAGCGGCACCTTGTCAATGTCCCCCATGATATAGCACCTACCCTTCGTCCCCCCGCCGGAGAAGTCTCCGGCATACAACTCGAGATGCTGTACATCAGACTTAACCACCTCGATTTTCATGAGGGTGTTAACAGCCAGCCCGGCCGCATTCCTGAAGTCGGTGGCTCGCACAGCCAGCAGGCTGTCCATGTCGCCGCTGAACGACATAACCACCAACATCATCCTGCTTTTACTGGACATGGTCCCCCTTTGCGAATGGTCTTAATCCCAACACTACGCGCCCACCTCTGCACAAACGAGTTGGCTTTATTGGGTTCCTTGATGAAAACTATTACCGTGATCGGGTCCTTGCCGTCAGGTAACATCTGAAACACATGCTCATACAGGGCGTTGCCTATAGCCATATCGTTTCTTTCCATGTTTGATGCGGGGGGAACATCTGCATCAGAACTCACCGAGATATACCCAAAGTATGGGTGATATCTCAGAGTGTATTTGTCGGGCGGATATGCCGCCAACAAATCCCGACACAGCTTCGCCCCTTCTTCTGTCTTACACCCTTCCGCCTTTAGACCGGACTGTATCACATCGAGCTGCGCCTGCCCCGATGCCTTCAGTATTTCTACAACTCGATATCCCATTTCCCCTTGCCCTTTCCGATGTTCATCGCAACGGCACGGATGCACTTCTCGATCCTGTCTGACAGCTGATGATTACAGGTGTCAATGGTCTGCACCACGGCTTCGCCGTCCACCCCGTTGTTAGCCAGCTCCTTCCAGAAGCGCTTCGGGTCAACCCTGGTTATCTCCAGAGCCAGTCGGGCACGGTCGTACACCCACTCGATGTTGCTCTTGTTGTCAGTCCACCATGGCGAGAGCGTGCGAAGCTCCACTCCATAGGGCTTGGGCCGATGGCATCCGGCATTGCCGTACAGACGCCTGCGATTCACCGCCGTGGCATCCTCCAGCGTTACCGCCGGAGCCATGAGTACAGCGTCGGCAATGCGGACAAAGTCCAGCCTGCCCATACCATCCGTCAGGAACGGATATCCCGCCACGTCGGACAGATGCAGATGCGCACCGGCTGAGCGCAGCCTGGTGAACCTCAGCGGGGCGGGAGCGTTCATCACGATGCGCCATGCATCGAAGTCGGGATCGCACCCCGAACGCTTGGCTTCCGCCGACGCAAGCTGCGACGCCGGGAAGTCCTGACACGCTCGGGTGCCAAGCACCAGCTTGACCGGCGACAGGAAGCGCTCGATCACCGCCGTCCTTGACGCCAGCATACTTGCCACGAATTCGTCACGGCTTCCCGCCGGGGGAATAGCCCACTCCACGGCCACGTTATCGTGGCTAACCATCACCCCGTTCATGTTGATAGGCTTGTGCTTGGTGCCCTTCACCAGTGGAATAGCCGAGACCGGATGCCCTTCGGCATCGAACGCGAACGACTCAACATCGCTACCAATCAGGAACTTATTTCGCACGTCGCATTACCTCCGTGTAGAACTTAGGCATGTACTTCCTGAACACACTCGCCTCATTCCTTCCCCTTTTGAACATCGACAAGCACCCGTGATTGTGGTGCCACATTTCATCGCTTACCTTTTGCGTTGCCAGCACCTCCGCTGCTTCCGGAACTATCAACGCTCTGATCATCTTGGTTGTGTCTACGCATTCCGACAACTCGCTGGCCACTTCGTCCAGCCCCTCGTCCCAATCTTCTGCGTCGTACTCTCCGATATGCGCAACCGTTGCCGGATGCGGCGAGACTGAGCATCCCATCCTAATCAACATGGTGATCAGGCTGAGCGCAACGGACGACGACTTCCAAAACGGATCGGCTGTGAACAGGGCGCTATGTTGCTTTATGCAACATCCCCACCGTCCGCCCTTGGACTCTATCGCTTCCACAGCCAAGCGCAGGAAGTCGGGCGCAAAGTTTTCATCCTGCTTCAGCGCCAACAGCAGCGGCCCTTCCTCCCAGTGGTATGTATCCGGGAACGAGAAGCCATACACCGGACCATATGCCACTCCGGTTTTCATCGCCCGCCAAGCGTCGCCCAAGAAATCCCGGCAGCGCACCCACTGGTGCAGAGCTTGGCCATCCTGAACTATGGCGAATGATACACCCACGCTCTGGTATACTTCGTTCAGCCTTCTCGGAGAGTCTGGATATGCCTTATACCAGCCCGCCGACCATTCCGGTGCCGTTCCCTGTAACTGCGACGCTGACTGCCGCAGCTCCCGCTGCGGCTGACGGCTTGTTGGCAACAATTCCTTCATCGTCATTCTTCAACTCCGTAATCAGGCGATACCCTCTACCATGACAATGCGGACACTGAATCTTCAACTGCGGCTTGTCCGCTGTGCCGCCCGCGCCAAAGGACAGCTTCATGTTGATCGCGCCTCCCCCAAATTTTGCACCTTGAAACCCAACTCAGTCACCAGCGCCGTTGCTTCGTCTATGTTTTTATCATACGAAATGTAGTCGTTGTTAGTGCGCACGCTAGCGAGCTGCGTCTGTCTCTTCGGCGGGCCAAGCATGGCTTCCCTCATCAGCGAGAGCGAACAATACGAAGGCTCATGTCCGCTAGAGCATCCGACAGTATGGATGGCGCAGAAGTAGGCCGAGTAAAAATCCATGCCGGCATCGCACAGTCGCAGGGCGGCCATCGCATCATATGGTATTTCGTAGATGCACCGACAGATGCATAAGCGTACGAACATTTGGAATCCGTCGCCGCTGGATATGAACTCAAATCCCCTGCCTGGCAGGCGCTTGTAATCCTTGAGCGCCACGGCTTCTTCCGCTATCCGCAGAAAGCGCGAAGCCTCCTCTTCTGATAGCGGGCTGTCCTTGTTCTTGCCTCCGGTATACCAAAACCTCAACACCGTGCCGGCCGGTGGGCAGGCAACTTGCGAAAAGCAAATATGCCCTCTCTCGATCCTGCCCTTTGCCCCTTCCTGGATGGACAGGCTGTTATCGTAGTAATGCGCCGGCCTCAGCAACACGCGCTCTGCGGGCGGCTTCGAGCAAGCAGCGGCGGCCATGGTTGTCGATGTGTTGAGCATCCGTCCACTCCCTGTCCTCTCTTGTAACTAACCCTTTCTTGATTCTGTTGTAGGCAGCCTTAGCAGACCTGATGGCATCGGACCTTGAGAACTTTTCGTCATGGCCGGGATAATAATCCCGATAAAGGATTTTAGCCCCTATATCCCCGCAGAAAAGCGTGAAATGGTTCTGCCCCGACAGCGCCACCAGTGTAGCACGGCAGGTTGCCGGGCTGGGATTAACTTTGGCCAGCCTGTGCGCTCCCCACAGCACAAAGGTAGGCGTTGGACCGCTGCCTCTCCAGCTCTTAATAATCAGCCCGGCGATCTTGGCTAGCCTTGCGATCTGCTCTGTGTTTTTCAATCAACTCCTTTACTGTTATGCTTTTGCGTATCCGCTCCGAACCATACGTGCCCTCGGCTGGGCAACAGAACACCAGCAATGCGACGAGCGGCCAAAACAGCACAACCAATGCATCCGGCGGAGGATCGCGGCGATACCAATCGCAATACCGCTGCGTCAGCACGGTCAACTCCAACCCCGTCAACAGATACGCAATCACCACACACACAATCTGCCATGTCTGCATTATCGTTCCTTAGATGGACTTCTCGTCGCCGCACACTGTGCAACGGCACTTACCACGGTTCCTTGCCCCTTGTGGGTTGTGCACGCGCACCCCCTTGCCATACTTCCGGTTCTGATAATCCGCTGCGGCACTCTTCCAATCTTCGCACTTACACTTCTTCAACATATACTACTCCTTTCTTTGCGACAGCAACTCCGGGTTCTCGTAGATGTTGCCTAGAATCTCAGCCTCTACACGGGTCCAGGACTCGCTGTTAAAATCCAGATGGGCAAGCTCGCCCTGGCAATCTCCTTCGATCATATCCCGCAGAAACGAGGAGACTTGGTTGTTGCCGTAGCTCTCGTTGTCCTTAACTATAGCGCCAACAACGAAGCGGATGATCGACACATCCCCCCACAGAACTTCATGAGAGTTGTCGGCCCTCATGACAGTGCGGCGCACCACATCCCCCTCGAATATCTCCTTGCCGTTCTTGTCGGCTAGGCCGGTGGATTGCATGAGGATTGGCTTGTATCGCCCGGTGTCAGGACCAGAGCACATCACATCCTGTAAATCACCAAGCTCAAAGAACTCTGCGTGCCGGCCAAGCTCAGCGTATCGCATGCGACCATGCCGAGCATCCCACGCCCTGAATCTGAATCGGTTAGGCTTTATGCGCACTGCCATCCTTCTCCATCTTTTCTAGCCACCAGAACTGGTTGCCGAAAACTGGATGCCTGTTCAGTGCGACTAGCTCCTCGAGAGCTTCGCTCTTTGTTTTCCACTCGCCCGCCCACTCTCCCTGGAAGCGGTACTTGATCTTGTTCATCCAATCCCCGCCACCTTTCTCACCTGCTCGTTGAACCACTGCACCCCCCGGCTAGATTCCACCATTATCTCGGGGTGATACTGAACAGCGAACATACGCTCGCCGCTGATTGCCTCTACCACGTATGGCAAATCCTCTGGCTCATCATGCTTGCCAAAGGCTCTATTGACACCGGGGTAAACAGCCTCTATCTTCACGTCGCCACCGGGTATGCACGACTGATGATGCAGACTGTTGACATTCGCAACATCCTGCCCTTCCGGTGTTTGTATGACGTGCGGGCCATGGTGCCCGCTCAGATGATGCGCCAGCCGCCCGCCGTGCATGACGCAGAGGAACTGTGCTCCCCTGCATATGCCGAACATGAACGCCTTACGCTTCTTGGCCATGCGGTACATCATCAGGTCGGCACCATCATGAGCCGGGTCGGAGTGGCACATGCGCCTCGGCGACGTGTCGTGGTACAACTCCGGCGCTACATCTGCCCCGCCCAGGAACATGATGGCATCCCATGGATCATCAAGTTTAAGCGTGGTCTTAATTTCTGGATGCGGGGCGACGGCACTGAGATAGCCGGCCCCGCCCAGAAATGGGTTGGCGTAGATTAACATGAGTTATCCTTTCTTGAGTTGCCGTGATCTTAGTGGGGCCGTCGGAACCATCCCGGACCAAGTCTTAGGTTTTCGCCCGAGACCACATGCCTAACCTCGATCATCGGCCAGTCACCCTCGTCGTCATCAATATCCTTTCCGGTAACCAAGACTTCGTCTCCGTCTAAACAGCCGGGATGAAGATGTTGGTTATCATACTGAACATCGAGCAGCAGGGTATCTCCTGGCTGCACCTTGTCATAATTAACCAAGACTCTATCCTCCTTACTGCTGCTGCTTGGTTCCGCCCAACGGCAGAAGGATGTTCGCGCCAGTCCCGTTGACCACCAACGGCGCAACGCCATTCCACTTCTTCGCAATTTCCAGGGCTATCACATCGGGTGCCAGCTTGAGCGCCTCTCCCTTGACGCGCACCGCATCAGCCTCAGCCTTGGCTTTCACGATGGTAATCTCGGCCTCTTTCTGCTCACGCTGCAACTCGTACTGCTTGGCCAGCGCCCGCTGCTCTTCCACCTGTTTCGATTCGATGGCCTTCTCGAGTTCTTCCGTAAGGTCAATGTTGGCAATGACAACATCGCGGATATCAATTATGTCACCCACCGCCAAGCGTATAGCCGACTCCACATCGGCCTTGATCTTGTCTCGATTCTTGACCGCGTCCTCTGCGCGGTAGCGGGCCGTCGATTGCTTAACAACCTCCTGCATACGCGGATCGATCAGCGCCGTGAAAGGCTCGCCTCTGTACTGCTGGTACAGTTCGATCACCTTTGATTCTGGCACCCTGAACAGGACGTTGTAAGTCACCACCATGGTCTGAAGGTCGCTCGAAAAGCAGGCGGCGTTACTCCGCTCTGTCTGCTGTTGAATCGAGCACCGCTGCACCCGCGCCAGGAAGGGCGTCACAAACGTCACGCCTTCTCCGCGCAAGTCCTGCGATACCTTACCCATGGTGACAACCACACCACGATGGCCGGGCGGCACAGTACGGCAAGAGCCAGCCAAAAAGACAAACATCAACACCACCAGCACCGCAGGAATAACCAGGCCCTTCATGCTATCTCCCTTTGATTTCCTTGTTGCGTTTCGCAACATTCTCCACTAGAAAAGCTAACAAGTCTGCGTACCTCACCGCTACCGAACTACTGTCTCCTTCTATTGTGTGATCCCTGAACACTAGCTTGGTCTGCAATCTTCGCACTATACCCATGCGGCGGACGCGATCTATTCTCCCTTCCGTTTTCTCTGCTGTTCTACAGTACCACAACTGGCACGATAAGGGCACCCCGCCGGGGCAGGCGCATCCCTTGTCGGACAAGTGCTTGCACCCCCGGCAACACGGAGCATCGGTATCGCCCATACGCATACCTATACACTTGCCCTTGTGCCAGTCGCAGTGAGTTTCTTTCATGGGTTGCGCCTCTTCCATCTCTCCCTTACCCTTCGATCAATCTCGAGCTGGATTTCTCCTACCTCTTTCCTGGCCCTGCCTTTGGTCTCCCTGTTTGCATCGTCGCACACGTAGGACAGGCAGACGAACGAACGCATGGCTCTGGGCAACACGCAACCCTTGCCGGGCCGCCAGAACCCCAGCTCAGCATCCCACAACTCCAGATATCTTTTGGTGGAGCCGGGCTCGATGCTGTATAGATACCCACGATGGTAGGCACAGCCGACACAGCAGCAGCCGACCTGATTCATGACCGGCCCCGAATAATTCTTCCACCTATGCCACCCTTGGCACTCGCCGCTGGCCCCTATCTTGCAGCCAAAGCTTATTGCACTGGTAGCCTTAGCATACTCTTCGTGCTCACTCCAGCGCCAGTTGTCGTGTGCCTTACGGCGTTCGGGTATCTCGAACTTGTACTGACTGGGCAACGGGGTCGTGATTGTGATCATGTTACTTGTGCTTGGCAATGAACGCCTTAACCACGCCTTCGTGCTGCATGATGCGGCGCAGCTTGCCCGCACCCAGGCTGAAAGGCTTGCCTGCACCCTCGAACTGCAACACCGGCCGACCGTTGTACTCTCCTTCGGTAACGATGTCCGGGATTTGGGCCTGCAACCTAGCGATCTCCGCCTTGATCTGTTCCGCGCTTCTCTTCACTGTTTACCTCCTGCTTGCTGAGTCCAGCTTCACACATTTTATTGAACATCTTTTTAGCCGCATCCCCGGCCGCAGCCCTGGCCGCAGCCCTGGCCGCATCCCCGGCCGCAGCCCAGGCCGCATCCCTGGCCGCAGCCCTGGCCGCAGCCCTGGCCGCATCCCCGGCCGCAGCCCTGGCCGCATCCCTGGCCGCAGCCCAGGCCGCAGCCCGCAACTCAGCGCGCTCATGCCCGCCGACGATCGACTCCAGGTATTCGCGCACTACGACCGGAGCATCCCAAAGACTGATCACACCGAGAGCCTGCCGACAAGCAAAGGCGCGCAGGACTTGCGACGCGTCAACGCTGCGCAGATACGTCCTCGACCGCGCAGCGTATTTATCTATTGGATCACCATGCGCGATAGTCTCGCCGGTCAACTCCACCTCCCACAGCAGCGGCCCCGAGGCATACCGCAACGCATCCCACGGCGTCGGGCTGCCGTGTAGCCCGTTCTGGCACGGCACAATATCACCGGTGCATTCGTCGGTGCGCCCAATGCGGGCCGGCGTTTTCTGGTACTCGGTTGTACCATCCTTCCTAGAGAACCAGTAAGCCTTCAAGTTTGGTGCTCCTTATGATGAACCCATGGCGCAGGGCAAATGACTCTTCCGCCCTGCGAAACGCCTCGTCGTTACCCCTGGTGATGGAGAAAGGCTCAGACTTGCGACCGCAAGCCTTGCAGGTAAGCACGGCATAAATCGCCATGCTACCCAACTGCTTGTGACCATGCGCCACCTGCCCACACCGGCAGCGGTGGCGATAGTCCCAGTCTGCACGTTCGACACGGTGGTTCATGTCACTCTCCCAGGGTTGCGCGTAGCGCTTCGCGTTTGCCCTCAAGGGCTTCAATCATGACAGATGTATCCAGCTTCGCTGCCAGTATGTTGCGCTTTGCAACATTCTGTTCTGCTTCGCGGGCATACTCCGCCCGTTCCGCAGTCTTTGCGTTCAGTTCCACCCAATCACGCAACCTAACTATCTTGCTCATGCTCTACGTACTCCGAGCATCGGTGCTCGGGAGCCTCCTTGTACAGCAGCCCGCGCTTCTTGTCGTCGCGCAGCAGGCGCAAGACACCGTGCCCTACGTCTGCTACTTCCCAAATCCAACCATCAAACATGACCAACTTACCGATCACTTCTTCCCCCTTTTCTTTCCCACGATACGCGCCAAGGCATACAGCCTCAGCCCTTCGTCTACCCTGGTGCGAACACCGAGCAGGCTGGCAATAGTCTTAGCCGCCCGTACCTGCTCAATACGGGCGCTCGTGCGCCAAGCCTCGCCGTGATCGCCGGTCTCCTGGATTTCCTTCTCACGGGCCTGGATAAACTCGACCAGCACCCTGCCTATCTTGTGCTCTGGCACTAGCTTCATTACAGTCTCCCGGCTCGGACCATGCACCATATTCCGTAGACAGCCAGGCAGCACACAATCAGTGTGCATGCCACGCAATCGCTCATGCTATCACCACCTTCCCGCTTCGTATGGCACCTCAAAGGATAGGCTGCCAAGCCTATCGGCGGGTGGCCCTGGCCTTATCTATTCCCAAAGGTTGCAGAACTAGCTGCACGGTTTGTAGTTAGGAATGATTAGGCTGTACCATTCGCGCCCGTTTTGCGGGCATAATTCCATGTACCGAACCGCATTGTATTGCGGTATGGTCTAACGCTGGCGGTAGATTTACGCTCGACGCTACTACCCTACGCCTACCGTTCTCAGACGGGTTCTTTTCATCGCATAACGCAGGGCAACTCAGGGCGTTACCCCGCCATGTTGCTTTTGGCAACATCTGTCTGATATGCGCGAGAGGACGTGGTATT
>Ga0265297_10001332_pt1 | contig 59022 bp, 56 predicted proteins | sample Munlanlwell13791_FD_192502 | JGI IMG/M metagenome (GOLD analysis project Ga0265297, IMG submission 192502) | Leachate microbial communities from a municipal landfill in Southern Ontario, Canada - Leachate well 137-91 | ecosystem: Engineered > Solid waste > Landfill > Unclassified | place... | reverse complement strand
CTTTAACATCTTGTCCTTTGGTATCCTGCAGGGAGCCGAATTTTACATCTCCGAAATATGGAGTATTTAATCCGCGAAGCTGGTAGTTATAATATTTACCTTCGCCAAGCCAACCTGTGTTGCCATATTGCGCCCAACTCTGTGCTGCGTCAGCTTTATGCGCGTATAAAGCATAAACGGCGCCGGAATTATCATTGCCAATATTCAATATAAGTTTAGTTATATCTTTTCTTTCAACGGTAACAGGCTTATCTGTATCTATTGTTTTTGAAGTAACCATTTCCTGGATGACTGTTTTTATAGCTTGGTTGGATGTGTTGATATTAAAATCTACCTCTTCTGCCGGGCTTACATCTACTTTTAACCAGGAAGGCAGTGCTTCATTGGCAGTGGGCACCCTCGGCTCTGCGCCAAACCCACCCATTGTATAGAAGGCTACGTTTGATTCGCCTTTGCCAAGCAAGGCAAGCGTGAAAGTGTCATTGTCTCTATCTCCTCCGAGTATTTTATTAATTTCGTTGGTAGCGGTATAGGTTTCATTTTTAAGCGATTCCGGAAGGTTAGAGTAAAAAGTTTTGGCTTCGGCACGATCCTTGGGCTGGCCGTCAAGATAAACTTCTCCGGCGGATATCGCTACATCTCCGCTGCGTATTTTTTCGCCTATTGTATAGAAGTTAAAATCTCTATAGTTATTTTTGTCTTCGGTAATCTTGGCGCCTAAATGCTTGAAATCTCCGGAGGCTTTAAAATTTTTCTCCGCAAAAGCGCCTAACGCCCTGGTTGCATCTCCACCCTCTATTTTCTTTAAGTCTGCCGGAATAAAACTTTTAACCGCGTTTATATTCTCTCCGTCCGCTAAAGTCATTCCTTCTATTTTATCCGTATCCCAACGTAAGACATCGGATATCTGTGAGATATTAGTGGAAACATCGGCCTTATCGGCGTATAAAACCTTCCCTTCATAAGTCCTCATGTAGGCAGCTTTACCTTTGTCATTGACGCTAAAAGCCCTCTTATCATCTACTGCAATAACCCCATCTTCTGCCGTATTTATCCGGCTATGGTAAATAAGGTTAGTATAGGATTCTTTAGTGCTGGTTAAGTGAGTATCCTGGACTAACTTGGCTTTTATATTCTCCAGGTTAGGAGATAATCCCTCTCCCCAGTTTATGGTAGTAAACTGGCCGCTGATGCTATTTACAGAATAATTGTTGGAAGGATTAACATATAGGGTTGGGATAGATGCCTGACCTAAGGCTTTGAATGTATCTATTTTTTCATTTGCTATGCCAGCACCTTTAAAAGTTAGGCGGAGCCTTTCCAATTCTGCATTATCGGCAGGGTCATTTCCTTTTTTCGTTATCGCATAATATAATTCTCCTCCGTCTTTGACTCTAAAGGCATCTACCATCTGGCCCTTAGCGTCAATAACGGAAACTAATTCCCCGGAAACTTTAGATTCCTGCAGTTCTCCGGAATCATTATAGCTCTGGCTTAAAATATCTGTTGCTGCCGATTCATATTTACTACCGGCAAGATCTTTCAGAGTATACTCCTGAGCAACAAAACTCTTCTCATCCCCTATAACTACATTGCTATTCCTCTTATATAAGTTACCGTACACTCCGCTAAGGAGCTGTTTGTCGCCTACTGTTTTATAAACCAGGCGCATATCGCCTTTATTATTAGAAGTCAAAAACCAGGAGTTTTCATTTAATCTGCCGTTCTCCATGCGCGTAACGCCATTTACGCCCTGGCCTTCTCCAAAGCGAGCTACTGATTTATACGTATCAAAGAAGATACCTTTATTGAGGCCCATAATCTCGATTGTCCCCTGGCGGCTAAAATCATGCGAGGGCTTAATTGTTTCATCAAGCGCCAGGATATCGCCTTTTTCCAACTCCGCAATTTTATGGCCGTAGACAAGACCATCCTGCCTGCCTCTTATTGACTCCAGGCTACCATCGGATTTTCTTACGGTAACCTCTACGTCATAGTTCTTTGTAAAATCTTGAGTATCCATGGCAGGTTTAACAGTGCGAAGGTTGCCTGAAGAATCTCCTAAGACGGTCCAGTCTGTAGTTTTCGCGGCATCTATAGGCAATCCTTTATCCAGTACCTTGATGGACAATACTTCGGCTTCTGATTTCTGGAAGAAATTATTGTCGGCGCGGGAGATAACTTCATAAAGATTTTTTGGGCTTGCCGTAATAAATGATTTCGTTAGAGTTCCTGTTTTATCTTTAATAATGCCGATATAGCTCTTTTCGCGCTCTCCGGTTTTCTCAGCTGGCCGGGAGGTAATGGTAAAGATCTCAAAATTTTTCGGTTGATAGTTAAAATAGGCCTGAGCGGGAGATGTTGCATTTTTAATATTGGGGGCGCTTGCGCCATAGTATGCAGAATAATACTTAGCGGTCCAACCGCCTAATTCTTTCTTGCCCTGATAACCGCTATCCATGGCGTAAAAATTATACTCGTCTTTGTATTGCTTATTTGAGTCTGACCATACAAGACCGTCTATACTAAAATACTGCCTCGTACCTATTTCCTTGGGAGACCGGGCTAACCCTACCCATTTACCGGTTGCGTCGGTAGTCTTAAATATGCCCTTATATTCATTACCAAAAGCTCCTGCCATACTTTTAAAGCTCTCGTCTTTAACCCAATCCTTAAGGTATTTATTCCACTTGCCTATAACTACATCGCCATCTTCATCCCTATCTCTCCAGCCTATACCTAGGTAATAAGTAGCGGGCGACGGTAACCACTCCATGGTTGCCGAAATATTATTCACCGCCGCGTAATGCAGGCTGGATTGGGCGTAGTTAACTAAAGAATAAGAAATAGAAGGCATAAGCGAGCTGAGGTTTCCGTCATCAATAAATTTATTCCAGTCGCTGTAACCCTTTTGTTTCATCGCATAGTCAACATTGGCTTTGAAGTCAGATACGCCGGCAAGCTGGGAAAGTTTTTCTATATATTGAACCTCAGACCAACCGCGGGCGCCTTTGGTATAAAGAGGAGAGGTCCCGCCGAAAGTAGTATAGTTTGTTGCCCAATTAGCGAGCAATCCCCCGGTACCCTGCCCATCCCGAGTCAAGCCAGCATACAAAGCTCCAGTGCCAAGAAAATTTAAAGTGGACATTTGCAACTTTGTCAACCCCCAGTTATTCTTACCCGTAACTGAATTATAATCACCACCTAAAGCCGAAAGGCCGGTTGAAACAAGGCCTGAAGAAATACCGGCAAAGATTGATTTCTTCAGATCTCCGCCAGTCACTTTTGCACCGGCTATACCGCCAAGAGGCTCGCCTAATAAACGGCTATAGCCGGGATGTTTCTGTAAGGCGCTACCTAACCATCCCTCAGAAGCAGCGTATTCTACGGCTAAACCGACACCTTGCTGGACCAGGGAACCCTTCATATCATCCCAAGCATACTTTAAACCTTCAGTAAAAGTCTTGGGAGAAACCCATCCATAAAATCCCCCATTCTCCTGAACTACATCAGCAGCAGCTATACCTTTATCCCCAAATGCGAAATAACGCGTCTCCATACGTATATTACTGAGGTCATCGGAGCTATTTTCATTTATTAATACTGCTACTTGCTTCGGGGTTACTTCGGTTTTGAATTTATACTCTGTATCTAAAGGCGTACCAGCTAAAGCGCCCATAGTTCCCATAAAAGCGGCATAACCGATGGTGCTACCGGCTAAGTTAGCAAACTGCCTGCCGATATAGGGATTGTTCTTAAAAAAGCTGGTATCTTTTAACGCATCGTAAGCAAAAACACTAGCGCTGGCTTTGGTTGCACCTAAAAGAGCTCCATTTAAGGCACCTTTACCTACCTCTGAAAAAGTGGTAGCGCCCTGAGCATACGCAGAAGTTCCTCCGCTAAGCGCGCCGATAGTCGCGGTGCCGAATATCTGAGCAGTAGTAGGGCTCATCCCAAGGTTACGCACGCCTACATTAATGGCTGCCTGGCCAACCTGACTATAGAAAGCACCCTGGCCAAATGCAGAAATGAAACTTGAGTTTCCAAAATATGAGCTAACAGCGCAAGCAGCAACAGTAATTCCTAAACCTAACATTAAATCGCTATTAGAGGGCTCTTCAAATAAAGAAGTAATATCAGCGTAACCATTTTTATTGGATCTGGCGCCTAAGACTTTTTTGGCTTCCGAGTCAGTCAAAGCAACAGTCCCCTGCGGAGAGAGCCCCGGTATTAAGGCATAGCCGGAAAAATCTTGGAGGAATTTTTCCAAAGGTAAGAATTCTTCTTGGTGTTCATCCAAGAAGTAAATTTTTTCATTGCTCACTTTAGTAATTAAAACATAATGGCCGCCGTTTAAATGGGCAATAAAAGGCGTGGGAAGGTTATCTTGCAGTGAATCTATCTTAGCTGGAGATAGTTTAAGGCCGAAAAATTCTGAAGCTTTGGATAAAGCATACAGGGAATTCTTAATAACTTTAGGATTGCCTTCCGGCTTGACTACGTCATTTAAGATGTCTATGGTTAAGGCAAAAACCGCGATATCCTGCTCTTCTACCTTAACCCCTTTATAGCTTAACAGGTCATAAAGCGCCTTGGAGCCGCAGGGTTTGCCTATTAGCCAATTATATAACTCATCTATCCTCTGATTGGACATTTTCAGAGGTTTATCTAAATCTATAGTTAAATTATCTGATATTTTGATGGAAGTTACGGGTTTGTTGGCTATATCCTTGAGAATGCTTTTTACGGCTTGAGGAATATTAATAGTTTGGACATTTTTAAGGTAACTCGGAGCAAAGGTGTTCTGGGAAGGAAGGCCGATAGCTGGTTTATTCCAGAGCACGCGCCAGTCATATTCTACTGCCTGGGCCACCTGCTCCGGCAAAAAGACCGCGGCTACAACAAAAGCCACTACGCGGATCCAAGCCTTAAAACTGGATTTGAATACTGGCTTGGCTTCTTCTTTGGAGACTACCCTGTCATCTGTATGGGCTTTGGGTTTTAACATTTTATTTTATTATTACTATATCCAAAAAGGGTTAAATATAATTCCCCCCTTACCCCCATCACTTCTCCAAATTGTAGGTGCGAATCTTTATGCATTTTATAAAGCGTTTGTAAAATCCCTTACTAAGCTTATAAAAAGAAAGAGCCAAACTGTCAAATTCCGTCGGTAATTCGGCAGCCCGGCTATCCTGTGAAAGGAATTACTTAAATTTGTCTAGGATCCGCGGCTTTGCGCCCCCGGATTACTCCGGGTTTGCCATTTCGTTACGTGCCTCAACTACATCCAAAGTATAACACGTAGCTCGTCGCTGTCAAGGGAAAATCTGGGTTTTTTTGGTAGCGCTTTCAGTCCTTAAAAAGCGTATTATTTTTTGCTGAAAAGTGGGTTAAAAACGGGTTATTTTGTTAAAGAAAATGGGCTTTATTGCTCTTCGGGAGGACGATTCTAGGCTAGATAGCCATAAAAATAGAACCCTACCCTGCGGAGTAATAGAAACTTTCTTTGCTTTAGATAGAGTGGACATTTTTAGCTTATTAAAGGGTAGAGTGGACATTAAATCAGCGACGAGAATTCAGTTTGGACACTAAAAACTGAGCAGAAACCTAGTGAATAGGAATAGGGACCGTTTCACTATTCGTTTTCTAGATTACCCTCTTTAACAAAATTAATATAGTATAGCTGTCTTTCTTTGGGTGAATTACTTAAACCTTCATACGCCGGATTAGCTGTAATTAATTGATCCGGGGAGCACTTTGAGTAGTAGCTATAGCTGCTGAATCTATATTGTTCTGGAGTTTTAACAATCCCCGCTTTTACTGGGTTAAGCTCAATGTATTTACCGCATTGCAGGGCATGCGTGTCTTCTTCTATAATAACACTTTTGAACCTACCTTGCCAAAGATGGCCGTAGTAACCATACCTTCTCCTATAGTATTGAAAATAAGCGAGACTAAACTGTTTCATGAAACGAGACACGCTGCTTTGGCTGTTTAACCAAGCAATAATATGCAGATGATTATTCATAATACAATAATGAAAGATGTCTATACTATTCTCAATCTTAAACTTACCAAGCAGAAAATAGCAGTTTACCTTGTCTTCGTCATTACTGAGGACTGCTAATTTATTATTCCCCCTGCACATAATATGCATGGCTGCATCTACAGGAATATCTCTTCTTACTTTAGCCATACCTTACCTCCTTATATAGGGAAACGGTCCCTAATCTCGGTCCCTAATCTCCAACCTGTACTTAATAGACGGATTAAAAGAACAAATCTAACTAGAGTAATTAAAAGGAGAGAAAATGGGATAGAGAAATCGGATAGGGAAACGGTCCCTTATAGATTAAAAACTGAGCAGAAACCTTAGGCCGCAGACAATTTCAGTATCTGCTGACTTATCGGCATTGGGATTAGTGACTATCTGCAGGTTCGGGGTAAATATTAGCGCGCTGTTTAAATTATAGCTGTAATAAATTTCGTACATGGTTTCAGAGCGGGAGGTCTCATCATACCCATTAGCCTGGCGGTAATCCTTGCCAAAAATAGACTGGGCAACTCCTATCCCCAGACAATCAAATTTACGGCCGGGAATCGGTTCCATAATCTGGGTACCGCATGACCAAAAATACTCAATATCCCTTACTTTTGGGTCAGCAGTACCATAACGTAGAAATAAGATTATATGCTCAGTTATTGCCTGGTCAAAACTTAAAGCCCAGCCGCAATCATTATTTTTTGTATCATCAGAATCAAGGTAGTCTAATTTCTGGTGGTTCAAATGGAAGATAAAACGATAATTACCCTGTAAGGCGCCGAATTTCGGAGTGAAGCCGAATTCGTTGATAAAGAACGTGCTGTTGAACGCGTCGCTTAACCCTGCTTTTGTGGAACTTGCCTTGGCGGTGGCTGCGCCCGACTGAAAATAGAGCCATGCATACGGGTTCAAGCTTATCATCGCGCCTATTCCTTTGGCGGGAAAAGGAATAGCCAGGTTGTTGACCAGGCTGCTGGATAAGAATTGGGTATCGGCAGAACACGCTGCCTCATTCCAGTCAAACCAGTAGGATAAATCCAGTTTTCCGGCGACCATAAAGAACTTATCGTTAAAAAGCCTCTGCTCTAAATACAGCGCCGGCAGGTAAAACCAGGCATCGTCCCCGGCATTATCATTAAAAGAAGAAAAGGTGGGCAAAAACTTATCCACGCCCTTGCCCCTATCCATTTCCAATTCCACAAATAACTCTCCACCCATCCAGAGCTTTTGGGCTATCTCAAAATTCCAATACCAGGCTCCGCGGCTTTTACCTTTATCCTGGCTGCTCTTTAATATCGCCTGCTGGGTATAATTAAACAAGAAGGCAAAATCTGTGCCGTATTCTTCAATGATATCTTTGCGGTATCTCTCGAGCCGCTTAAACCAGGCTTCCTGAGGCAAGGGAATGCCTTTTTTTTCTTCTTGCTGGGATATTTCTAATGAGGTGAGCGCTGCCTGAGAAGGTGGGATAGCCACACAGAGGGTTAAGAGGACCAGGAGAATATAAATATTATTTAAGCGCAATTATATTTTCCCTTAAAAATTTCTGTACCGCCCTTAAGGTTTCCTCTTTAAATTTCGGAGGGCTTTGGGCAATCCACATCGTAAAATTATAAAGTTCTTGCGTATCAACTTCCAACCATTTCCTGTTTTTATGCAGAAAAACAAACAGGGCGGTCATAGCAATTCTCTTGTTCCCGTTTTGGAAGGGATGATTTTTAATCATCAGGTAAAACAGGATAGCGGCTTTAGCGGCAAGGTTGGAATAAAGAGATTTGCCGGTAAATGTCTGAAAAGGCGCGGCTAAACAGCTTTCTAAAATGTGGGGATAGCGCGTAGAAAATCCGGGAATAGGCTCATTAAAAGACAACAACTCCTCAGCCAACCGAAAAGCAATATATTCCACCCCTTTCACATTTAATTTCTTCATTAATCCTTGCCCAGAAGCTTCAAAGTCTGGCTATATTCAGAAACCGTCTTTCTTACAGCAGCGTCTATCTCTTTTTTGTCGTCTTCACTTAAATTCCTGCCGAGGATAGAATCAAGCTGCTTCCTGGAAATAGCGTAATTCCTGCCTATTTTTACTGCTTTAATCGTGCCGTTCTTAACCTTCCTGAACACAGCGATTCTACTTAGGCCTAAAACCTTGGCCAACTCCGGAATACTAAGATGCCTTTTTTTCCTGTTATCAACCATTATTTTCACCCTTCTTCTATACAAACTCTTAATCTGCCTGATAACCTATGTTAACCTATCAGTATCAAGTTAACATAGAAATAAGCAAAATCAAGTTTTATTTATACTGTTGTTTTTTAATTAGAATCCCTGGAGCATTTTGCCTTGGGTAAACTGGAGGAATATCGGGCCGCCAATAATGATCCCGATCACGGGCAGGATACAAAAAATAAGGGGGATAAGGATTTTAATCGGCGCTTTCATCGCGAACCTTTCTCCACGGTTAAAGCGCTGCATCCGGGCGTCTTCGGATAAGACCCCGAAGGCCTCGGCAACCGGGGTTCCCATGCGTTCAGCCTGAACCAGGGTCTGGATAAAAGAATTGACCTCCGGGATATTCAGCCTCTTAGCCATATCTTTTAAGGCTTGGGCGCGGGGTTTTCCCCATTGTATCTCTTCTAAGACAAAAGCCAGCTCTTCAATCATCGGGTTGGTGGAAATGCCTTTCTTAATCACCCATTCAATGGACGCGACAAAATCCAGGCCCGCGTCTACGCAGAGGCTGAGTAAATCTACGGTTTCCGGAAGTACCCGGGCAATGGCGTATTTACGCTTGGCTATCCGGCTATTGAGCCAAATTTCCGGCAGGAGGTAGCCTACGGCAAACGCTACCACAAATTCCACTGGTTCGATCTTACCTAAAGCTAGTGGAGTAAGGATAATTAAAGCAATCATAAACAGGAGTTTGAGGTTAAAAAACTGCTGGGGCGTAAGCCTGGAGTGCGCACTGGCTAAACGATGTTTGATTTTAAGCTCTAAATTGAGCTTCTCCAGAATAATCCTGGTAAAAGGAAAAATAACGGAGAGAAAATTGAACTGGGAAGCCCTTACCTTGATCGGGGCTACCGGCGTCCTGGCTCCGCTTACCTGAGGCGTATTCCTCACCCCTGCCACTATTAATACGATTGCCAGCGCCAGAAATATAAAAATTAGGAAAAGCATTTTCTCCTTAGATATCTATTTTACTGAATTTATAGATTAAAAATATCCCTACTATTTGTAAACAAACGGCGACGATTAAAAGTATCCGGCCCGTATCTGAATTCAGCATAATATCAAAATGACTACGGTTAAAACTTATTACCCAGGCGACAAAAAAGAAAGGCAAGACCGACATAATGATCCCCTGGAGCTTGCCCTGGAGAGTCAGGGTCTTAATGCTTTCTTTTAATTTACGGTTATCCCGCAGGGTAACCGAGAGGCGCGCCAAAACTTTAGTTAAATCTCCGCCGGTTTCTTTAGAAACAAGTATAGAGTTAATCACTAAATCTAACTCCTCAAAATGCATCCTCTCGTGTAAATGCCTGAGGCTTTCTTCTAAGGGGACGCCAATCTTATTTTCTCTCAAGACCAAGCCAAATTCCTGGGAAAAAGGAACCGGCATCTCCTCTACTACTACCTCCATGGCCTGCATCAAAGAAAGTCCGCCTTTTAGCGACGAGGAAAGCACCATGATCCCGTCGGAAAGCTGGCTTTGAAAACGCATCCGGCGTTTAGCTTTCAAATTCCCGATGATTAAAGAAGGAAAAATAAAGCTGACTGCGCCGACAAGCAGCGCCAGGCCTAAGCTGCGCAGGAATAAAAAACCCAATACCCCCAAAATAAGAGGAGTAACGGTATACCAAAGAATGAGCTTCTGCCGGTTAACCTGGATAAACATTTTATCCAGCTGCTTTTCCGCTTCCGCTACCTTTTTGGTATGCAGGGTGCTTGCCCGCTGCAGGAATATAGGAAGGAGCTGGCTAACGATTAAAATTATGGAAGCAATAATTAATCCAAATATCGCTAATATTTGCATAAGCTAGTCTTTAATTCCGGGGCGTTTCTATTTACTATATTGCCGGCCAAAGCCAAAACTATCTCCGGCATCCCGCCATTTCCCGCTTAAAGAACGCTGAAAATAAAGCGCCATCGCCACTAACGCCGCCGCTACTATGGCTATCAGCAGTGCGTATTCTAAAGATAAAAAACCTTTTTTTATTTTTTCCACTGTAGAGAAGTCAGCTTCTTTTTCCCCGCACTTGACAAGGTGAATAACAGCGTCTTGCTGCGGCCGTGATAGTCCGCGGCAACGATTACCTGATTATTTTCCTTACTTGCAATACGCCAATTAATAAATGACTGGAATTTTCCTCCCGCGCCTTTAAACCCGCGGGAAAAACTCTGGATAAAGGCTTTTTTATAGCCGGTTTTTTCTTTTTCCGTGGAAAATTTAGCGTAGGTCGCCCCCACGTTTACCTCCAACCCCTGGAAATGTTCCCAATCAATATATTTCTGCACGCCATAGCGGCCGCCAGTCAGGTCTTTAAAGATAGCGCGGGATAAGTTAATATCTCCGGTCCTGAGCTGGAAGACGAATATGAGGAAGACAATGATAATTCCCGCCAGGATAGTATATTCTAAAATGGGGGTGTTTTTTCTGTCTTTATTTATTCCCATATCAATTAGTCAACCCTACTTTATCGTAACTATAGTAGGCCTTGCCTTTCTTGGTAATTGTACCACTAAAAAAGGGATTCCACATTCCTAAACTTATTTTTCCGGATTTTACATCTTTGCTCTTGGGGTCCTGGCGGGTTATCTGCACCCAGGAATTTGTGCCGTCATCGCTGTAATTTACCATACGCACACAAATTGTCTTCTTCAGCCAACTCCCGCTTGAAGTAGTAATGGTGCTGGCTAACTGATAATTCCCGACTTCGGCTTTTATGCTGTGCTCGCCGCGGCTATCCGTCCAGCTGTAAGTTGCCGGATTCAACCCACCGTAACCGCTTTCAATGGCAGCATAAGTATTCTGCATATCCTTAGCGTATTGCTTGATGGCATCCTGAAAATTGCTGATCTTGCCAATAAGAGTATCAATGTCGCTTAAAGCGGGTGTAATTTCATCATCTATATTATAATCCAAGGTGCCGCCTTTTAAAGTAAAATTGAATTTACAGGGGATAGAGCTTTTATCCGGCCCGGAACTGACAATACAATCGTTAGCGCAGTAGGTGCTGCCACAAGGCTCGCAATCATTGCCTGATCCTTCCAAGCTAAAGGTTAGATTTCCCATTTTACAGGAGGGGAGAGCGTTTCTTCCTTCTACAATTTCTGCTTGCCAGTCTTTCAGGTAACCTTTTACTTCCTCTAAAGTAGTATAATAGTCGGTGATGGTAGCGCCATCCGCAGTTTTTTCTCCCGCATCTTCATTATAAAAATTCTTGATGTAAGTCTGCCAGTTAGAGGCTAAGCGACCAATATCTATTGCTTGTATTGCTTCGACCTCGGATATAAAATTATTGAATCCGTTTATTATGCCCTCCAGGGAACCATCGGTTTGAGAATCCCAGAACCCCAGGTTTAACCCCTCGGCTACTTCGGCTATTGAGCCATTCTGGGTAATATTCTCTTCCGAACCTATCTTAGAAAGCATCCCGGGTGTATAGGAAGTAGCGGGCATACCTTCCGAACCATAAGATTCATCCACCGTTCCTTCAATTTCATTCTGGATATAATCCTTAAAATCTTCCAAGGTACCGTTAATAAAGGTATCGGTGATACTTTCTAAAGTAGGAATAACCCCTTTTAAATATTTAATCCGGTCACTCCAATAATTGAGGAAATGGGGTATTTTCTCATCAATTAAACCATTGCCGTTTAAATCATCTGTATCTATATCCTTATTCGGGTCATCCACGGTCTGAGAGAAGATCTGCAGGAATATGCTCTCGCGGTAAAGGTCATAATTGGGCAAGCCGTTTAACATTCGCGAGGCAGCAGCTATTGCCGCTGCTTGATTCTGGTCAGCAACATAGGCATTGTAGGTAGCTGTTGAAGCAGCAAGAGTCCCTCCAGCGACAGCACCAATTGTTGAACCAGTAGCCATATATTGTGCTGAAAGTGCGCTATATTGCGCTATCTGTTCAGCAGTAACCCCTGGGGCGCCTGCCTCTAATAGAGCAGGATTAATTTCACTTGCTGCCAAGGAATTCCCTGCTCCTGCTCCTGTTTCTAAGCCAGTGCTAACCCCATAGCCAATGGATGCCCCTATTATTCCACCTTGAATCGCGCCTTGTAGAACACTGGTCCCGGCATAAGCTGCTCCGACTGCGCCGCCTACAGCACCAGCTCCAGCAGCAATAGATACCATATAAGGCGTAAGAACTGGAACAAAATAACACACTACTACCGCTACTATTGCAAAAACTACGGCAAAAAATACACTGGCCCATCCTCCGCTTTGACACTTACTAGTGCTATTGCCTAAAGCTCTATATATGGAATAAGAACGGGTGGCCAATTGTGAAGCTAAATAAAGGCTGGAATTATCTGCTACATTAGAGAGATTGGTCGTAGAAAGAGAAAGCTGGCCTAAATTCACCGTGGTTAGGATCATAATCAGGATAACCACAATCATCAAAATAAGCAGGGTAGAGATTTGGCCCGAGGGCTTATCCTCTTTTAGATTATTCAAGGAAAATGTTTTATAAAAACTGCTTAACATTGTCTTTTCTCATTTCCGCAGGGGACGGTTCTGGCCTAATCGGCCATATGAACAAAACCGTCCCCTGCCCGCTTGGCTCACTGCCCGAAAATATTTAACTTCGGATACTTCGCCTGGTTAGTTTCATCAATCTGGACCTCTGCCGGGCTGTTTGCCGCTTCCACCCTTTTAGCTTCGTAATCCTGTTGCCTTTGCACCAGGCGTTTATTCATCCATAAGAATATCTGTAGTGTCCCGAATAATAAAACAAAAACTACCACCAGGCTGGCGGCCAGCTCCAGGGAAACCTGGGCCCCTTTACCAGTCAGTCTTACGGGAGTCAACTTTTTCTTGCGCAACTTCACCGGTAACCTCCTCGGTAACAGGACTTACACTAGTAGCTCCATACGGTTGAGTAATAATCTTCCTGGTAGTTTCGGTCTTCCAGTTAACATTATCCGTAGTAGTAATACCGGAAGTGCTTTCCGTCTTTCTTAACGCATTTTCCGTTGTTGTGCGTTGCTCATAATCCTGTTGTAAGCCCATAGTTTTCAAGGCCGAAGAAGCAAAAAGCTGCTCTAATGCCGGAAAATTATACGCGTGGTTTACGCTGTCGGTCTGCGTGTAATTGGCGCAATACCAGGGGATATTCATTGTCTGACTGCAAATGCCGGAACAATCTATTCCTGAGCTATCTCCGTAATGGTTGCGGTCGCATTCTTTCGTACAGGCATCTGAATCCACGATCATCCGGCATTGCTTGACTGCGCTGCCATAATCCATAACTTCTCCGGTGCAGTAATCAATTATCCTGATGTTTTTGCTAGCCTGATTACAGGTTGTCACAAGCTCTCCGGTATTAGGGTCGGTTGAAGTTCCCTCATCTAAACATTCTCCCTCACTGGTAGTCCAGACATTCCCTGAGCTATATATCTCTTCATACCTGTCTAGGCTATCTTCCGGAACATTAGTTTCATCCCTAAACCCAGCAGTTAGATAAGTAAGCTCCCGGCCGTTAATATTCATGGTTATGCGAGGCAATTCGTTCTTTTCATCAGCAGTTTCGCCCATTTTATAGTCGCGGATCACTGCTCCGGCTGAACCTGTAAATGGCGTCACCGAACCTACCCCAAACGTATCCGAAGGGTTAGGAATATGTGTATCCTTAACTACTATACTGGAAGTAGAGATCCCCGGCTGGTTTACTGCCCGCGCTAATGATTTTCTAAAGGCCTGCTGCATTGTTTTCTGTTGCGAATTATACCTAACGCCATAGCTTATAAGGACGCCTAAAAGCATAATAATTATCGCTCCAAAAATAGCTACTTCCAATAAAGCTTGTCCTTCTTTTTTCATCACTTTTCTTCCAAAATATGCTCGGTTCCGGCGCGACTCTCGCTCTGAGAATTAATGATAGTAGTAGTGGTCGTCTTATAGCTTTCATCATCTTCGGTAGTCTCGCTCTTGGTAGTTATATCGCTAATCTGCGTAGTAGTAATATCCGCAACCGTATTCTTCGGTTCATACTGCTGCACGCTTAATTCATCCGCAGTAGAGCGCATCTTTCCCTGAAGGCCGCGCCGCATATAAACCTGCATTGCCAGTAATGCCGCGATAACAGCAAATATGACTATGGCGTATTCTAGAGTGCTCTGGGCCCTCTTCATCTTATTTTTCCTGTGTTGAAACCGAAACCGAAGTGCCGTAAGAAGTAGCCGTCGCGTTAATGTCGCTTGCCCGGATACCGCCTTCTAATATCCTGTCCCTGCGCGTGGATTGTATCTGCCGGTTAATCTCCGAAGATGTCTTTATCCCGGTAGTCGGGTTAATATCTTCGGCGTCTTCCTGGTTGCCTGCCTCATCAGCGGCTATCTTTACTACGGACTGGATGCCCCGCCGGAAATAAAGTGACATCGCTGCTAAAGCAATAACTATTATACCTAATATTATGACATATTCTAAAATGCCCTGCCCTCCTATAAGCCTCTTCTTCATCTTAATCCGCATCCTGCGCCGAACGGATCATCTCCTGACCCGTGCGGGTAACGGTCTGATTTATACTTGTCTCTGGAAAACCCACAGTAGAATTCGCGTTCTTGGTTTCAGAAATATTTGACTCCCGGTAATAAGGGTCATACTGTTGCTTGATGCTGCTGATATTAGCATTGCCCTGGTCAACAGCAGTATTTTTTATCTCAGAAATTAGATAATCCGCGCCGGCCTTGTATTTAGCCTGCAGGGAGCGTTGTATATAAAAACGCATAGTTATAATTACTGCCACAACTAGCATTAAACATAAGGACAACTCGGTTAAACTCTGCCCTTGGAATTTTAAGCCTTGCATTTAATAACGCTGCTCGGGCGCAGTCCCCCATTCTTCACTCTCGGATCTAGTAATTTTTTCGCCTTGTTCCACCTTGCTGGTAGTAGCGCCGCTAGAAGTATCCCGAATTTCAGTAGTTACCGTAGTGCCGGAGGCCTCGGTCTTCCAGGCAGAAGTAAAATCTCCGGAGGCATCAAACTGTTTGCCGATCTGATCAGTAGACTCCTTTAACCTCCCCTGCACGCCCTTTTTCATATAGGCATTTATCGCTAACAATGCGGCGATTACTACTGCAATAATCAAGGCATATTCTAAAGTACTCTGGCCTCTTTTATTTCTTAACATTATCCACCCCCTGCTTGTATGAAGCTTTATTCTTCTTTAGCGCCGGTAATTTGCTGCGTGCCGGTGCGGCTAACAGTTGCGCCGCTAACTTCTTTCTTTCCGCCTGATTCAGAAACTACTCCTTTTTCCGTGCCTTCAGTGGACTGGGTGCTAAACTGGTACTGCCCCTCCCGAATATAATACGGTTCGTACTGTTTCTCGGTCCCGAAGAGGGTCTGGGCCTGGCCTTCAGCCTCTGTCCCGCTTAATACCACGCTGGACATATTGTCTGCTCCGGACTTTAGCTTGGCCTGCATGGACCTGCGCATATAAATCTGCATAGCGCTAAATACACCGATAACTACCGCAATTAAAAGTGCGTATTCCATAGTACTCTGGGCCTTTCGGTTTTTAAATAATAACGGCATCTTCCACCTCCCTTAAAAACTACTAGTCTGACGTGAAATCGCTGGTTGCTGTAGTTATTTTTGTCGCCGAGGAATCCATCACGTTCTGCACCGCGGGTTTTAATTTCGCGTAGGCAAAAACAATAATTGCACCAACGATAGCCGCAAAGACCGCGATGTATTCTAACGTACTCTGGCCTCTTTCTCTCCTTAACATCTTTCCACCTCCCTAGTCGCTTGATTCGGTATTAATCTGGTCTTCAATGACTTTAAGGTTAGCCTGGGCTGAACGCTGGACATAAATACTCATCGCTGCCAGCGCAGCTACTACCACAGAAATAATCAGGGCATACTCCAATATACTCTGCCCGTTCCCCCTAGACAACCTATATTTAATTTTTGTAATCATCTCTTTTATTCTGTTATCCGCGTCGCTGCCTTTTGGAAAAAGCCCTCTTTTGCGCTTGAGCCCTGGAGTGCCTCTTTAACCTTAGGTAAAAAAGTGCTGAAGGACAAAATCGTTAAGACCGCTATAATAGCGAATATTATAAAATATTCTACTGCGGCTTGAGCCTTTTTTAAATCCATTGTAACCCTTAAAAAATAAAAAACCGAAAACCAACGGCTTTCGGTAACCTTCAGTCTAGCTCTCTCGGTTTGACCCGTGGCATTTTCCACCCCGATACCTCCATATCAGGATTTACCTGCGCCTTGCCGTCACTAAACCTATACCCTATCTGTTCATTTAAATATAACATCTTTATAGGTAAGCGTCAATCCTATTCCAGCCCGGATAAGAAAGCGTTTCCTTGTGCCCCTTCTACTTAAAATATACTTTTATCCCCTCGGAAAAAACAACCTCTTTTTCGTTAAGCCGGCGGCAAAGATACCCCAAATCCTTAGCGAAAGCATACTCCGGCGGCAAGACAAAACCGGCCAGGCAACTTTCACTGCCCCGGGTCAATTGGAGCTCCAGGTTATAGAACCTCTCTTTCATCAGTATAAGCTCTTTATCCGTATATCCGGACGGCAACAAATACCAGCGCACATAGGCGTCTAAAGCCAATAAATAGTTCCTTAATAATTCCTCAACGCTTAAAACATGGTCAAGTTGCGGATTTAATTTTTCGGCGGAAAAGAAACGCTGGGAGTTAGCAGCGTAAGTAAAGAGTTCAATTTTATGGCTATAGTCCTGGAAAGCCTCATCCAGGTTAGGCCAATGGTTCAGATAAGTAAGGGCTAACTCCTCGGAACTTTTATCTCCGGGGGCAATATTGCTTAGTATAACCAGGCGCGTTTTTTCGTCCAGGCTTGTCTTGACTGCGCACCCGGCAAGGCTCGCTTGCTTGCCCAAGCGGGGATGGCTTAAGGACATCTCGATATCCGCGATATAGAAATCGCTCTCCTGGGCCTCCAGGTGCAGCCTCCGGAATTGCCCGATGTTTTTAACTTTACGGCATTCAGTAAACTGCCAGGGCCAGATCCCGAAAATAAAGGAGCGTTTTTTGGACACATCCATAGGGATAACTTCCAGTTCATTGAATTTATTACCGTACAGAATCGTATTGCTGATACTGCTTGATTGCGCTTCACAAGCGGCAAGAAAATTAAAAAACTCCGGGGAAGGCATATCATAACCCGGGGCGTTGAAGAGGACAAACGGCCGGCCTTCGTTAAAATATTTATTAATATATTTTTTAAAGTTATGGATAGGAGAGACAAAATCGTAGGGGATGTGCGGGCTAGACCAAACGGAATACATCTGCCCGTCCAGATAGACGTTTTCTCCGTCGGAGAGGATCATCCTGACGCAACGCACCTCCTGCAGGCATAAAGTTATAATACGCAAAATATCCAGGTTCATCACTTTAATACCTTCTATCTCTTTTAAACAGGCAGATAATTTATCCAAAACAGGCTGCTCGGTTTTTTCTTTCAGTAAAGGCAGATAAATAAGATTTTCTATTACGGTGCTCAAATCATCCTCTGTCCTGCCTAGCCTGTTCTTCACTGCCGCGGCAATACGCTGGCTTGCGCCGATCATAGAGTCTGCTGCCTTAAGTAATATAATCCCGGTATTATCTATCTGGGGGAACCGCTCAACATTAAATGCGACCGTAGATTTTACTCCTCCCGGACAGAGGGACGCTTCTTTTTCTTCCTCAACCTTCCGAACTTCCTCTTCTTTGGACTTACGCTTCTCTTCTTCAAATTGTGCCTGTTTTAATTTCTCTGCTGTTTCTTTAACCATGCGCTCTTCTTCGGCCTTACGCGCTTTTTCTTCTTCTTTCCTACGCAGGTCTTCTTTCTCCGCCTCTTCTTGAGCGCGTTTTTCCGCTTCAGCCCGGGCTTGATTTTCTACCGCGGCTTTTCTAGCTGCCTCGGCTTCTTGGCTGGACACATCCTCCAATAAAACGGGTAATTTCGGCATAGCTATATGCTGTTTCTTCTTTCGGGGAGTCCTGCCTATAGGCGCGCTCAAGCCAGCTTCTTTTATAATCATATTAATGCTGGATTTGGATAACTCTATTTTAAAATTATCTAGGACTAAAGCGGTCAATTTACGGCAGCTTAAAGCCGGATTATTGCCTTTCTGCGCTAAAATGAAATCTTTTACCTCTGGTTTTAATTTATAAATTACACCCATAATTACTCCAGTTTGGACATTATTCCCCACAAATAATATAACTTAGAACTAAAATTATGTCAAGATATAATAGAATGGACATTTTTTGAAGAGAAACTACTCTAAAATAAGCTTATCGCCTGGGCTGGTAGCAGTAGAGCGGATGGTGCCGGCAGGTAATTCAATTACCAGGCGGCTTTTAAAAAAGAGGGGGCTGAACCTAAAAGGCACAAGATCAGCGATAGTTTCCAATACCTGGTTATTTTTATCTACAAACAATGCATCTATGGGAAAACGCATAAAATAGGTATGGATGGAATTACAGGGGTTTAATATAAGGGCCTGGCCTTGATTAAGGCCGTTTCTACCTAAAAGTCCTAGGATTCTTCTGAAAAAAGTATCGGCAATAAGCGCATCATCAGCCAATACGCTACTGCGGGTCTGGTTAACGATCTTCATCTATCCGGGCGCCTGGAATATGCTGTCAGAGAGTTTTATGCCTTTTATTTTGATTTCTTCGATTACAGGAGGAATATAGCCGGTAGCCTGGAAAGCGCCCAACACATTCCCTTGGGCATCAATACCGGTTTGCTTAAAAGTAAAAATATCTTTTAAATTTATATGCAGCTCATCTCTCATTCCGCTGACCTCGGTTACCTGGATAATCTTGCGCGAACCGTCGGACAACCTGGCGGTGTGAATTACCATATCTATCGCCGAGGCAATCATTTCGCGGATTGCCCTTATAGGTAATTCTACTCCTCCCATCAGGATCATGGAATCCAGGCGGCTTAAAACATCCTGCGTGGAATTAGCGTGGATAGTGGTCATTGAACCGTCGTGGCCGGTATTCATCGCCTGAAGCATATCCAACGCTTCTATCCCCCGGCATTCTCCGATAATTATGCGGTCCGGGCGCATTCTCAAGGTATTGCGGAAAAGGTCCCTTATGGTAACTGCCCCCCGGCCTTCAATATTAGGCGACCTAGACTCCAGCCTTACCCAGTGCTGCTGGTCGAGTTTTAATTCTGCCGCATCTTCAATGGTGATAATCCGCTCGTTTTCCGGAATAAACCCGGAAAGGATATTTAAAACTGTGGTCTTGCCGCTTCCGGTACCGCCGGAAACAATGATATTTTTCCTGCAGATAACGCAGGCGCCGATAAACTCGGCCATATTCGGGCTGATAGCCTTTAGCTGGACTAAATCCTCAATTTTAAATTTCTCTTTTCTGAATTTTCTTATGGTTAACGACGGGCCGGTCAAAGCTAAAGGCGGAATAATGGCATTAACGCGGGAGCCATCCGCTAAACGGGCGTCGACCATGGGGACAGATTCATCAACTCTCTTGCCGATGGGCGCGATAATCCTTTCAATGGTCGTCTTAACCTGCTCATTAGAGATAAACTTTTTACTGGTCAGCTCTATCTTGCCTTTTCTTTCAATGTAGATTTCATCTTTATTATTCACCATAATATCGGTAATATCGGGCGTGGCTAAAAGCTCATCCAAAGGCCCTAGGCCTAAGGCCTCATCCAGGATTTCCCTGACTAATTTTTTTCGCACTTCCGGCGAAGAAATAAAGGTCCCGGCTTCCTCGACCAAAAAATTGCTTACCAATACCTCTGCCTTGCTGCGTAAAGTTTTTGATTTTTTAGTGTCGCTGAAAACTTTTAAATCCAGCCTTTTAATATTGAGTTCGTCGATTAACCGGCTATGGATCTTCCTTTTCAGGATGATTATATCGTCGGCCCTTTCTTCTTTGGCGCTCAGTTCTTCGATGAGCGGCTCAGTTAGCCCTTCCTCTTCCCATAATTTTGCCGGCCTCTCTACCGCTATATGCTGAAGGCGTAACTGGTCTATCTCCCGGTTATCCGTAAACAAGTCTTTGTCCTTGACTAACTGCTCGCTCAATTTATTTATCGCCAAGCTAAAGCGCGATCGCGGGCTGTCGATTACTACCGGGATACCGCGGTTTACGGCCAGGCCGACAACCTTTCCTTCCGAAGGTATCTGGTGGAGAATACCGCAAAGCAAATTAACCTTGATCTCCTGCAGGCTAATACTAGAGATAGACTCTGCGCGGTTTAAAATTACCTTAATCATGGATAACGGAAATTGCAAAGATTGCAGGGTATCTATGGCCCATTCTGCCTGGTATATGGAAAGTATATCCGGAGTAACCACCAGGATGATCAGGTTCGCCTGATTTAAGGTAGCCAGAAGCAGGTCGCTTAGACTCTTTCCCGCGTCTATAATCATGTAGTCGTAATCTTTATCGAGCAGGTTCAATATCTCTTTAATGTTTTCGGGTTTAAGGTGTGGCGCCTGTTGCGGCTTAGTTACCCCGCATAAAAGGTCAAGCCCCATATAACTGTGAATTAAAAAATCGCTGCTTTTAAATTCCGCCGGTTGTTTTTTCAAGGATTGAATAAACTCAACCATACTTCTATCCACTTTAAGGTCTAACATCCGGGCCATATCGCCGACTGCCTGCAGGTCTAAATCCACCAGGCAGACTTTTTGCCCCTGCTCTTTAGCCAGGGAACAAGCCAGGTTAGTAGCAAGTAAGGTTTTGCCGACTCCACCTTTAGTGCTGAATATAACTATTTTCCTAGACATTTTTATTTTAATTGAAAGGTTACCGGGATATCAATCCAGAGTTCCTGGTCTTCTATAGAAGCAGGAAATGGGGGATAGGAAGTTATATTTTTAGCCATAGAAGCTGCCTGGTCATCCAGAAGCGGATACCCTGAAGGCTCGATTACGACAATATCCAGAGGTTCTCCAGTATAAGAAATATGCAGCCTTAATTTTACTGTCCCCTGATAACCGCTCTCTTGCAGCTCCTGGGGGTAGGAAAAATTACTTAACAGGCGCTCCTGGATAAGCCGGGCATATTGTGTAATTGACTCAACCGGTTGCTCTTCCCGGATGGTTTTTTCTTCTTGTGAGGTTTCATCTTCCCTGGGCGGAAGTGGTTTTGTTCTCTCCATATAAGCTATTTTAGGCGTAAGGACAATAAAAAGCTCACTATCCCCTCTGCTGCCTGAGCCGCCGCCTTCCTTAGTAACCTTCTGCCTAAAGATCGCGCCTATAATAGGTATATTGCTTAAGAAGGGGGTCTTGCGGATATCTTCTTCGGCCTTTTTCTTGATTAATCCTCCGATAGCCATAGTCTGGCCGTCATCAAGATAAAGCTCAGTAGCAGCGCTGCGTTTGGATAAAGGATAGGCCTGGGCCGTCGTGGTAGTTTCACTGCTGCTGGTTGACCCGATAGTTTGCACCGTACCTATATCGCTAACCTCTACGTTTAAGCTTAGCTTTATGCGCTTCTCCGGGGTTAAGGTGGGTTTTATTTTTAATTTAATCCCGTACTCTTTATATTCCACACTAGTCCCTTGAGTTCCTGTGGTTGCGGCTATCTGAGTAGTAAATATCGGCTGTTCTCCGCCGACAATTAATTCTGCCTCTTTACCGCTCTGACAGGTAATCCGCGGCCGGGAAAGGATACGCGCCTTGCCTTCCTGGACTAAAGCATCTAATTTAAGCGTAAACGGGTTGGCTGTCCCATCTATGGAGCGGCCGATATTAGAAACCTTAAATACTTTGCCCCAGCTTGTCCCGGCAGCAGCAAGAGCGGGAGAACCGACTTCAGTTAAAGTGACTGAACCCGGCCAGCTAAATCCCAAGGTGCTGGTAGCATCTTTATTTAACTCCAGGATTTGCACGTCTATGTCTAATAATGATTCCTCTTCTTTAACCTGAATTAAATCCACCGTTTTATCTTTTAATCCTCCCAAAACAGTAAAGACCCTTTCTCTGTCCTGGCTGGACTTAACCCTGCCCAGCACAAGTACCTTGCCTTCGTCTTCGGCAGCCTGAGAATAGACCTCGGGCAGGTTAAGTTTTCCTAATAAATTATCTACCCGTGATTTCACGGCATTAATGTCTTCGGCAAACACCTTCAACCTGTAAGGCTGTTCCCCGAAGTTATCCCAAAAAACCAGGGTGGTTGTCCCCGGAGCTTTGGGGGTAAGCGTTATAGAATTCCTGGTTACATTAGTAACATCCGCTATAGCCGGATTACCGACGACGATCCTGCTCGGAGTACTCACCGATATAATCTTGACTTCACCCATATATAACTTAAGCACTTCCGAAGCATCATCCGCGGTATAGCTGCTACCAGGCAGAATGATCAAGGCAGCGCTGGCCAGTAAAGTAAATAAAAATATCTTCTTCATCATCCTTCCTCTTCCCCTTTATTTGGCTAAAGGGACCCTTTCTTTATTTAGCCCCCGGTATATTTCCACGTAATCCGCTGCAGCTGCGTCGCTGGCCTGGGACCCGGCTCCTTGTTGAGGCAACATATATCTAAAGAGAGTATCCCAACTCGCCGCTTGAATCGACTGCACTACCTGGGCATCCGCGGGTGAGCGTAAGGTCAGGCGTAACTTGCCCTGCTCCTGGACAAACGCGATTAAGTTAGCTTCCTGCGGGCTGAGGGCAAGAGTAATTAAAGGAGAACTGTCGCTCCTTCTTTCTCCTTCCTGGGCCTTCTTCCCGCCGCTTGATGCGGATATTGTGCCGGTATCCTGGCCTACGGCCAGGACCAAAATATTCTGAAAGAGCGGCATTACCGCTATCTGGTTTACCTGTTTACCGTCGGCTGTCGTTACCGGTACCGGAAGCAAAGCAATTACATCCACATAATTGCCGGGTTTAATCATCCCGCCTAATCCGGAGAGGCTATCTACTGATATCGTAACAGCCCTTTTACCTATCGGAGTCCCCTCGGCTAATCCGCCTAATTGCCTGGGTTGAACTAATTTACTTAAAGTGATCTGTTCGCCTTTAGCTATCGGTAAAACTGCGACCATCCCTAAAACTCTCTCTGCCGAAGAAACTGCCTGCGGTTGGAGATATTGTTCAGGAATGATGCTTGTATCCAGGCTGTCAGCCTTAATAATAGCACCTTTAGGAATATCCCTACTGGCGATCAATGCCTTAACCTGGCTCTTGGGCAGGCTCTGCTCAATATACGCTATTTTTTTCTTAGCCTCTGCGATGACCTGCTGGCGCTGCTGGTCAATATAAGTCTTCGTCATAAATACCGCTGCCAGGGCCAAGACTATACCGATAATGATAATAATCCTTTGTTTCTGCATTCCTACTTTATTTCTCCTTCGTAAAACTCCAGTTTAGCGTTCTGGGATAATTTACCGATTAAATCCTCAATTTTTTTCTGCTGCTTTAAAAAGGTCAGGCCTTTGCGGATATCATCCCACATGTCGGCTAGTGATCTCTGGCTACCGCCACGCTTGGCTTCCAATTTTATAATATAATAACCGTCGGGACATTTAAAGATGCTGCTCATCTTGCCGGCTTCCAGCGAATCGGAAAAAGCCACGGCGTCAAATTGAGCGGATTTTTGCCCCTTCTTGATAAAACCCAGGTCTCCCCCGGATTTGGCACTTGAACTTTTAGAGCGGTCCTTAGCTAGAGTAGCAAAATCCGCCCCCTGCAGCAGCTGGATTAAAACATCTTTGGCCTCCTGTTCCGAGCTAAGCACTATTTCGCGGAGCTGCCTTTCTTCAGGCTCTTTAAGCTGATCTTTATAAGTATTATAATAATCTTCTATCTCTTTAGAGCTTACTTCCACATTTTCCGCTTCCTTACGGATAAGCTCCATCACCAGCAGCTCTTGTTTGGTTTTTTCTAAGGCCTGGACGATCTCTTCTTTTCTATCCAGCCCCCTATTCAAGGCTTCCTGATAAAGAAGCGTCCGGCGCACCATTTCATTCTTAAGATAATCTATTTTTTTGTCGCGGGTGGTTATTTTATTCTCCGGCTTGTCTTCGGGAACCAGGTTATTATAAACGTCTACCTCTTTATCCAGATCTTCCAGGGTAATAGGCGCATTATTCACTTTAGCGATAACCGTACCCTTGACCGGGCGGCTGACGGTTAAGGCTTCCTTGAACTTTGGCTTAGCCAGACCAAGCTTATCGCAACCGAACAAAAACGATAAAATAAAAAACCCCAGCCCTAAGAAAATAATGCGGTATCTCATTACTCCTCCTCAGATATTAGAATTTATTCTTTTTTAATCTCATTGATTATGCGGATTAATAAATCCGCAATCTTGGCAATCAGGTAAAGAAAAAAGAAAAAAAAGGTATAGGCGACCAAAACAACTATACCCATCCAGCGGGAGTTACCCGGGGCAGCGCCAAAAATAATAGAGAGGCCGCCGAGCAGCCCGAAAAATAAAAAAATCCAGGCCGCTATTTTTACTACCGCACTGGATGCCTTCAAAAACCCTAAATGTTCGCGCATTGACCCTCCTAGTTATTATAAATTTTTTAGCATAAACTGCAATAAATAGCAAGAGAAATCTTCATCTGGTAGCCCCAACGAGATTTGAACTCGTGTTTATTGGCTGAGAACCAAGCGTCCTAGACCGGGCTAGACGATGGGGCCGTCGAAAATCTAAAATATTCTACTATACTCAGGGATTTAGTCAATAATTTTATTGACCCTGTATCTTAAAGCGTTTATAATACAAAACATGCAGGCAGCCATGGGCATAAGCACGGCGCAGGACCACCTAAAAGCGGCTAAGCAAGCGGTTGAAAAAGCCAAACAGGAGTTAAACGGCAAAAACATTAAATTTGCCTTTATCTTTAGTACTGGCGAATTTTGCCATCCCCTGGTATTGGAAACAATTGCCGACTTGATTGGCCCTGCCCCGCTCCTGGGGGCCAGCAGCCCGGCGATTATATGTAACCAGGGCAGCCTGAAGCAGGGGCTGATGGTCGTACTTTTTTCCTGGGACGAAAGCGCTTATTTCAATGCCGCCTATGTTAAGGATATTGGCGCAAATACTGCCTTAACCTCCGGAGAAAAACTAGGAGAAAAACTCCTCTACGGGTGTAAGAATGTGCGCCGGAACCTGAGTGTTATATTTTCCAATATCAACGCGGTACATAATTCAAATTTTATAACCGGACTGCAGGAAAAGTTGGGGAGGAGCTTTCCTTTAGTCGGGGCCTCGATCACGGACCATAAAGAAAGTTGCCTGTATTTCGGTTCGGAAATATTGCATAATGCGGCCTGCGGCATACTCTGGGGAGGTAAGCTTAATTTTAACTTAGAACTGGGGCACGGCTGGCAGCCGCTGGGGAAACCCCGTTATGTAACCCGCTCGCAAGGAGACATAGTGAACGAAATTGACGGCGTACCCGCAGCCAATTTATATAAAGAATACTTTGCCAAAGAAATCCCGGAGTTAAAAAGAGAGCTTAAACGCCTCTCGGTGTTTTATCCGCTGGGGCTACGTATCTCTGAAAAAAAAGAATATTTATTAAGAAGCATCGTAGCTATAGAAAACGATGGCTCCCTGGTCTTCCGGGGGGAGGTGCCCCCAGGCAGTTCCGTCAGGCTAATGATCAGCTCAAAGGAAGCCTGCTTATTAAGCGCAAGCAATGTGGCTAAAACAGCGCTGAGAAATGTAGGAGGTAAAAAAATAAAATTTGCCTTCGTCCTTAACTCTTTATCCAGAAATATACTCCTGGGGAGGCAAGCCGCGCAAGAAATTAAAACTATCCAGGATATACTGGGCGAAGATGTGCCCTTATCCGGCATATATACTTCTGCGGAACAAGCGCCCTTAAATTCTATTAATTATTTGGGGAAAACATACTTTCATAACAATTCTATCGCGTTATTAACCATCACGGACTAAAAAAATGTCTTATTTAGACAAAATTCTTCTTGCCGTATATATATTAACGACCTTACCCCTGGCCATTGCCCTTATTTACAAGATATCCCGCCTGAACCAGTTAATCCCCAAATTCAATAACGTAAAGAAATCCCTGGATGATATGGACGAACAGGCCAAGCTCATTGTGCGTACGGATATAGAACTAAATAAAATCCAGGAAGCGCTAGATAAAAAAATCACCGGCCTCTACGCCTTACAAAGTTTATCCCGCATCATAAGCATGACCTTAGAAGAAGACCAGATCTTTAAACGCATACAGCCAGAATACCTAGAGGACCTGGGGCTGGAAAGGGGTTGCGGCTTTCTGTGGGACGATGGACATAAACAATTCGCCTTACGCTTTAGCATAGGTTATACGGAGGACGAAATTAACGCTCTAAAATCATTCATCAATAACAACCAGAAACAGTGCCTTAATTTTATAATCAACGATAAAACCCTCTCTTCTATCTCGGGGCCAAATGCTTTAATCACCGAGCAACAGTTAAACAGCATTTTCAAGGTAATTTCTTTTATTATCTCGCCGCTATTGCCCCAACAGAATAATAGAGGGCTGATCTTTGTCGGCACGCAAAATCCAGAAACGGTAGTTACCGAAGGGGATGAGGAATTAATCAAGATACTGGCTACACAATTAGGTCAGGCGCTGGAAAATGCCCGCCTCTTTGAAAAAAGCTGGCGCGCACAGCAAGAGCTGGAGAAGAAAGTAATTGAAAGGACCCACGAATTAACCGTAGCCCTGGAGGAAGTTAAAAAAATCAGCGACCGTAAAACTAATTTCGTTTCCAGCGTATCCCACGAGCTAAGGACCCCGCTTACCTCTATAAAGGGCTACGCGGCGATACTACTCACCGGCAAGTTAGGCAACTTGCCTAAAGATGTCCGGGAACGCCTAGAAAAAATAAACCGGCATAGCGATGAACTAGTACATATGGTCAATGAATTACTGGATATATCCCGCATTGAATCCGGAAGAGTAACCATGCGCAGCGAGATCTGCGACTTACAAGAAATAGCCAGTAAAGTTGAGGACTTATTATCCGGCCAACTAAAAGAAAAAGCGCTGTATTTAAATACCGCGATTGCGCAAAATGCTAATCTAGTCTTGGCCGATAAGACACAGCTAGAACGCGTATTAATCAACCTTATCAGCAATGCGATGAAATTCACGCCGGCCCAGGGCAGAATAACTATAACCAGCCGCAAAATAGATAAAATGATCCAAGTAGATACCAGCGATACCGGTTGCGGCATACCCGAAGAAGCGCAGGAAGCCATATTTGAAGAATTCTTTCGCGTGGATAACGCGATAAATCAGGAAGTCAAGGGAACCGGGTTGGGTTTATCACTGGTCAAACATATAATTGAAGCACACGGTGGAAAAATCTGGGTTAAGAGTAAACCTGGATCTGGCACAACATTTAGCTTTACTTTAGCTGCAACGGAGTAAATATATGAGTATAAAAATACTTATTGTCGATGATGACCCGGATATCCGGGATGTATTAAAACTTACCCTCTCTGAGGAAAACTATGAGATACTTGAAGCTGCCGATGGAGAAGAAGCCTTAAGGGTCATCCGCAGTATCCAGCCGGATCTGATACTACTGGATTATAAAATCCCGAAGGTTGACGGCAGAGAGGTCTGCCGGAGAATAAAAAAAGACCTGCTCCTGCGGCACCTGCCTATAATTATGGTTACCGGAAAAGGCGATATCAACGATAAGGTTGGCGGCATTGATGCCGGAGCAGATGATTATGTAGTGAAGCCTTTTGAACCTAAGGAATTACTGGCGCGCATCCGCATGATTTTAAGGCATACTGAGCGCGACCTGGAGGCCAACCCCCTCACCCGGCTTCCCGGAAACGTCTCCATCCTGCAAGAGTTATCCCGGCGCATAGAAAGTAAACCCTTATTCGCCGTATGCTACCTGGATTTGGATAAATTTAAATCTTACAACGACAAATACGGCTTTGAACACGGCGATGAAGTAATCCGCGAGACCGCGCGCCTGCTTATCCGCGTAACGCAGGAATTGGGCAACCGTGACGATTTCGTGGGACATATCGGCGGCGATGACTTTGTTATCGTCACGACCATGGATAAAGCCGACGCGCTATGCCAAAAATTAATTTTAGATTTTGAAAATATGGTCCCTTCTTTCTATAATGAAAAAGATAGGAAGAATGGGTATATAATAGGTAAGGATCGCCAGGGGCTAGAACAAAAAATCCCCCTTCTTTCTATATCTATAGGCGTAGTGACCAATGAATACCGCAAGATTACCCACGTGGCGCAAGTCGGAGAGATCGGCGCAGAACTAAAAGCTTACGCCAAAAGCCTGAAGAGAAGCAACTACGTAAGAGACCGGCGCGGAACAGACCGCTAAAAACTTGCGATAAAAGTTTTACTTAGATTTTTCTTTAGTCTTTAAAGATATGAATTTCTCAAATTTACCCTTCTTTTTCCTTATATACAAATTAGATTCACCCCTATACACAAAATTATAAAGCCTCAAGCATTCGGGTATTGATAAATACCTTAAATGATATCCTCTTGTGACGGGAGAAATTTTTCCTCTCATCAAACCGACCATGGCCTTCAGTTGTTCTTTAAGATATTCCAGAAAAGGCGGGGATCCGGAAGTAAAAGATGCCCTCATCTGCCAGGGATGTTTCCAGCGCGGTTCTCGCTATACCATGACCGAACCATCTCCATTAAATACTCCTCGGATAAAATGCGAAAAGTATTTTTGCGGAACTTCGGCGGATCTTATATTTTTTGACTTTCTCGGAATTAATCCTAACATTAACAAATCTCTATAGATACTTCTGTTTCTAATCTGAAGGCGATATCCTCTTTCTTTTTTCCCAATCTTATGTCCAGCACCTAGCTTCTTTTTTATTGACTTAAGAAGCGTGATATCTTTATTAGTAATATCCAGGCCGTGGTAGCCATTTCTATATTCAATAAGGCTACCATCGGTATAAATAAAACCTAATATATACGCCATATTAGGTGACCATTTCTTAAAAAAATCCTCATTAACCCGTAGCTTAGGCATAAAGAAATGAAAATGCGCGGGGAGAGATTTGAACTCTCACGAGTTGCCCCACTACCCCCTCAAAGTAGCGTGTCTGCCATTCCACCACCCGCGCGTAAATCTAATATATCAATTGGTGATTATACAATACCTGAATAAAATATCAAGGGCTTTAGCGGTTAAGCCGGTAGGATGATTCCACTATCATCTCTTAAGGATGCCTTTGATCTGGCTTATTAAATCGCTTGTGGTTACGGGCTTAGCAATATAATGCCTTCCGGCGATCGTAGAGCCCTTTCCTAGCTCGCCTTGCTTTACCAGGGCGGTAAGAAATACTATCGGGATATCCCTAGTTAAATTATCTGCGAGTAAATTTTCCGCTACCTCCGGGCCGTCAAGTTTGGGCATATAGATATCCAGCAGGATTAAATCCGGACGGTACCTCCTGGCCAGGTCTATTCCCGCGATGGGATCTTCGGTTATCAAAACCTCAAATTCTCCCGTATTTTCCAGGTTTAATTTTACAAAGCGGTTAAACTCTCTTTCGTCGTCAATCAAAAGTATTTTTATTTTGCCGGGCATTTTTATCTCCTTTCCTTAGCTTACCCCCTCCGTGAGCAAAATAATTTGTAGCGACGCTTTCCTTAAACCTTTAAATAATAGGTAGGTCAATAGTTACGCTTGTCCCTTCGCCATATTTACTCTCGGCTCCTATAGCCCCCTTATGACTTTCAATGATGGCCTTAGATATAGCTAGCCCTAAGCCCGTGCCCCCCGTTTCCTTTTTAGTAGAAAAAAATGGTTCAAAAATCCTGTTAATATCGTTTTCCTTGATACCACACCCCGTATCGCTGATAACGATTTGCAGGATCTTCCTCTTTAAAACATCCTCAACCTGACTGGCTGTCACAGTAATCCTTCCCCCCTGAGGCATAGCATCAAAGGCATTGATAAAAATGTTTATCAAGACCTGCTGCATTTGATTATAGTCTAATTTTACCTTGGGTAAATCTGGCGCGAATTGCCGGGTCAGCGTTACATTGTTCAGATTACTCTGCGGGTCAACGAAGAATAAACTGCTATTGATGAGCAAAGGAATATCTACCTCTTCCAATATAAGCGGGGCGGCGGGACGGGCGAAGTTTAGCAGGTCTTTCAGGATTTTATCCGCTCTGAGGTTAGATTTTATTAAACTCTCTATAGTATCTATGTAAGCTTTATCGGGCGGCAGTATGGACTTGAGGTACTCCAGGCCTTGTAGATTTATTGCCAAAGGATTTTTTATCTCATGCGCCAGGTTGCTTGCCAGCCTGCCCAGGGCAGCCATCTTTTCTGCCTGGATAAGTTCGGCCTGGGTTTGTTTGAATTCAATATAGCATTTTTGCAGGTCTTGCTCGGATTCCTTCAACAGCCTCTCTGCCTGTAAGAACTCGGTAATATCGCGGCCTTCGGGAAGCAGAAAAATGATTTTTTCGTCTTTATCTTTCACCGGTTTAAGGGAAAAATCAACATTATGCACAACGCCTTCCTTGTCTAGGTGGGTTGCTTCAAAGCGGATAAATTTACCTCCGGCTGCCTTTTTTACAGCTTGGCGCACTTTTTCCTGTAACTCCGGCGAATGGGTCCACCAGGGCGCTTCCCAGAATGGCTTACCGAGGACCTTTGATGCCTCGCTGCCGATTAAATCTAAAGCTGCCCTGTTAACCTGTATCAGCATCCCCTCGAGCGTCAATAAACCGATAAACTGAAAAGTCTGGTTAAAAACAGCACGCATCTTCTGCTCATTTTCTTGTGACTCTTTTTCCGCTTTTTTAAATTCGGAGATATCCAGCAATGTCTCAACGGCAGCTATCAGTTTTCCATCGGCATCGTAAATGGGCGCAGCTTCAAACGCCAGATACCTGTCTTTACCGTGTAATTGGGGATGCCAGCCTTCAGCGTGTAAGCCGTTACGTATGAGGGTAGACTTACTATAATCTTTGTAAAGCTTAGGCATCTCGCTGAATTTATTGTCTATAATGATATCCGCGACACAGGGGCGGTAATGATCATAGAAAGCCTTCCAGTGGTTACCGGTACCTAATAAACCTTTTGCCTTGCATCCGGTGAGTTCTTCGCAGGCCGTATTCCAGTAAATAACCTTATGCTGCGCGTTAAGGACAAAGATGGCTACCGCAGAATTTTGGATTACAGCTTCCATAATTCTTTCTTTTTCTTCTAAGGCCCCCTTGGGCAACCTGTTTTCTTTAGGCCGGTTCATTCTTTTTCGTAGGGATTTTATTCCGCTAACTGGTTTTTTTATTTTTTTCCTATTTTGCATTTTTTAAGGATAAGGGTTATCCGTTAAGTTTATTATACCTTCTTTTGCTTCTCGGTACCATACTTTCACTTCTAGGCACTTGGTTTGCAGCACACCGTTAAGATATTTAATCCGAACCTGCGGAATAAGGTATCTGCGGGCTGAATCAGAAAAACCAATTTATCAAGAAATAAAAGCTGCTCCTTTAAAAATTTTTCTCTTTTTAAAAAAACAAAATTAAACCACCAGCCCAGGCCGGGCAAAAAATTCAAGTAAACCAGTTTTTCTATCCTTAATCCGCTTTTAGCAACAAGGAGCCTTAAATCATCCGCGTCGTATCTCCTAAAATGTCCGAGTATTTTATCCATGGGGCTAAAGTAAGCCTTTTGGGCCGGTAGAAGCAGGATGCATTTAGCCTTATCGGTTAATAAATCCGCGATATGCCGCATTGCCTTATGCTCATCTCTGATGTGCTCTAAGACATTCAGGCATATTATTGTATCTGGAGACGGATCTATATCTGGAAAAGGCAACTCTTCGATATCGTGCTGGATAATTTTTAGGTTATCCTGATGAGGGAATCTTTGGCTTAAAAGTTTTAGTTTTAGCTCGGATTTATCCAGAGCTATAACCGAATGCCCGGCCATAAGGAAAGCCGTGATATTGCCATTACCGCAACCTATCTCTAAAACACGGTTGCCTAAAAATGGCTCAATCTGTTTATAGATATGCCTGTTGTAGTTCTTCAAAAGAGACAAACAACAGAGGGTATCTACCTCTATCTTTTCGCTATCCGGGATAGGTCCTGTCATTTTTTAAAATATGCTTTTATACGAGGGCGGGTAAAATAGTACACAAGCCAGAGCGCAAAACCGATATCTACCGCGCAGAGGGAAATTAAAGAACTCCATTCGATAATTTTTATGAGAGGCGGCTGGCTTAAACCCGCAGAGCAACAATTAGACCGGGAAAGCCAACCAATGACTACCCGCGCATGCTTACTTACCATATACAGGGGGTGCTTCCAATAAATAGTGGCGACCGTAAAGACAGAAATACCTATGGCTATTTTTCTAAAAAGGTCCTTGTGCAGTAAAATACCGATACCGGAAGCAAGGCCTAATACTCTTAAGGTTATCGAAATAAAGTATCTTAACCTAAGCACATCCTCCGGCAGGAGGTTAAACAACCATTGATAATACGCCCAGCGAACCAGGGTATTCAGTTGCAGTAAAGAAGTGACCACAATGATGACGCCGAAAACGGTAATCCCCAATGGATATTTACTTTGCTCCTTAACCATGGTTACTTTTTAACCGATTTCTTCCTACAATTATAACTGCCCCGCATGGACTCGAACCATGATAACAAGATCCAGAATCTTGTGTCCTACCATTAGACGACAGGGCAAATCATTGAGTAAGTTGACTAATTATATCCGATTTTGTAAAACCTGTAAAGAAGCATCCAGCGAAAAGCCGGGCGCAACCCGGCTTAATACGACTAAGAAGAATATTCCCCGCGTTTCTACCAAAGATTGGCTTTTATCCAATCGTCGGCATTGTCGGCGTGTTTTGCCAGCCAGGACCAATCTTCTTTAGCTCCCTCTTTCATGCCTTGGGCCCCTTTATAGATTGTTCCGCAGCCGTTGGCCAGAAAAGCAAAAGCAAGAAGGAAACCTAGCAAGAATACTTTTTTAAGCATTATCTTCCCCCTTTTATCCAATGGCTTAATCTTTCTTTGGTGCGCTCCCTGCCTAAATAATAGATTACCTCAAAGAGCCCCGGCCCAATGGTCTTTCCGGTAAGGGCGACTCTTAGCGGATGGATAAGCGCCTTGGATTCAATATTTAATTCTTTAACCAGTTCCCGGAACCCTTCTTCTATGCTCAGGATATCAAATTTTTCCAATTTATCAAGCTTTTCTATGAAAAGCCGGAATTCGCCGGATAAATCTTGGGTTAAGAATTTTTTTTCGGCCTCCGGCTCAATCTTAAGTTCCTGCATAAAGAAAAAATCCGCCCAATCCACAAAATCATTTAAGTGCGCCAGGCGCGCCTGGAATAATTTTACCAACTTTAAAATATAATCTCTGTCAAAATTGTCTTCGCCGATATAATTTTTCGCTTTGAGCAGCGGTAAAAGCTCTTCCAGCAGCTTTTCCGGGTCAGCGTTTTTCAAATACTGATTGTTGATCCAATCAAGCTTCTTCAGATCAAAGGTGGCCGAGGTTTTATTCACCTGAGTAACATCAAATATTTTTAGCGCCTCATTAATATCCATAACTTCCACGTTGTTTCCGGGAGCCCAGCTCAGCAGTAAAAGATAATTTACTAAGGCCGGCGCAAGATACCCCATCTTACGGTAATCGCTTATAGCAGTAGCTCCTGTGCGCTTAGAGAGCCTGCCCCCTTCCACCCCCATAATCAACGGCAGGTGCGCAAATTCAGGGATAGTAAAACCCAGCGCCTCATATAAGAGTGCTTGTTTAGGCGTATTGGATATATGGTCCTCTCCTCTTATAACGTGGGTGATCTGCATAGTTGCGTCATCCACCACACAGGCGAAATTATAGGTCGGTGTTCCGTCGGATTTTATTAAGACCTGGTCCTTAATCAGCGCGGTATCAAATTCAATTCCGCCGCGGATTAAATCCTGAATCTTTATCTTCTGCTGCGGGACTTTATAAATTATTGCTTCGCCCGGCTTACCGACCGCCTTTTCCTTATAGGCCTTGCCCGCATTAAGTAATTGGTGTGCGTACTCGTTATAAATATCAAACCTCTTGCTTTGATAATAGATTTCATCCCAGTTGAAACCCAGCCAGGAAAGGCTGCTTAAGATTTCTTCCACAAATTCCTGTTTTGAGCGCGCACTATCCGTATCTTCTATCCTTAAAATTAATTTTCCGGACTTGGCCCGGGCATAAAGCCAATTGAATAACGCTGTGCGCGCTCCGCCGATATGCAGATTTCCCGTCGGGCTGGGAGCAAACCTGACCCTAACCATTCTTAAATGCCATACCTTTCTTGAGCGCCGCAACATTAGCCTTCAACAACTCCGGCTTATCTTTAGGCGCCATTTTCTGAATAACCCTTAATATATTTTCTATAGAAACAATTTTTTTTGCCGCCAGATAGCTACCTAAAGCTACTATATTGGCCACTTTAATATTACCTAGGCCTATTGCCGTATCCGTAAACTCTCCCGCGCTGACCTTAGCTTTGATATTATCCGGTTTCGCCAGAGAACTGTTGACAACCATAAGCCCGGCATTGTTCAAACGGCCCCGGAATTTGTCCAGAGAGATCTGGTTCATGATAATCAGGGAGTCAGCTTGATTAATATGCGGGGAGCCGATTTCATCATCCGATATCGTTACCATGCAATGCGCAGCCCCTCCACGGACCTCCGGGCCATAAGCAGGCAACCAGGTAACAAACTTATTCTCCAGTAACGCTCCTTCGGCCAGAACCTTGCCCAAAAGCATTATGCCTTGGCCGCCGCTGCCGGCTATGATAATGCGCTCGGTCATTTAATCACTCCCAAAGGAAACTCTTTGGCCATAATATTTTTAACCCAATCCAGCGACTCGCAAGGAGAAAGCCCCCAATAGGTCGGACACGGAGAGAGCATCTCCACTAAAGAAAAACCTGCTCCTTCAATCTGATTTTTAAACGCCTTCTTTATCGCTTTTTTGGTTTTCATAATATCCTGGGCCGAGTCCAGCGCAACACGTTCTATATACTTAACCCCGGGTAAAAGCGCTAACATCTCGGAAATCTTTAAAGGATAACCGTGGAATTGTGCGTTTCTCCCTCCGGGGGTAGTGGAGGTTTTTTGATTTAACAGGGTAGTGGGCGCCATCTGGCCGCCGGTCATTCCGTAGACAGCATTATTTACGAAAAAGACCGTAAGGTTTTCTCCCCGGTTAGCCGCATGGATTGTTTCATTGGTCCCGATAGCCGCTAAATCTCCGTCTCCCTGATAAGTAAAAACTATATTTTGCGGCCGGACTCTTTTAATCCCGGTGGCCACCGCCAGGGCCCGGCCATGCGCTGCCTCCGAACAATCAAAATCCCAATAGTCGTAGGCAATAACTGCGCAGCCCACCGGAGCTACTGCAATAATCTGCTCTCTGATATTTAATTCATCCACTGCTTCGGCAATAAGCCTGTGCGCCAGGCCATGGCCGCAACCCGGGCAATAGTGCGTGGATACGTCTCTCAATGCTTGGGGATGAGAATATATTTTATCCATTATATATTTTATTGATTTTCAAGATTATTTCTTCTTCCGCAGGAACCCCGCCACCGGAACGGCCTAAAAACTCGACCTTTGCCTTTCCACAAAGAGCCAACTGCACATCTTCGAGCATCTGGCCGTAAGACATCTCAAGCACTAAATATTTATTCTTTGGCCGGGTAAATGCTTTTTTGGGGAAAGGCCAGAGCGAAACCGGGCGGATTAACCCAATGCGCTTACCCTTACCTCTTAGAGTTTTCACCGCAGCCCGGGCAATCCTGGCCATGCTTCCATAAGCAACCAAGGCCACCTTGGCATCATCCAGGAATAATTCTTCCCAACGCTGTTCTTTTGCTCTTATCTCTTTATATTTCTTTTGTAGTTTGAGGTTTAATTTTTCTAAATCCCCTTCTTTTAAATAAAATGACTTTACGACATTAGCCTTTCTTCCTGCGCAGCCGGTCAGAGCCCAGGGCTTAGCTTTGGGCTTTAGGCTTTGCTTTTTAAGTTCAAGGGGCTCCATCATCTGCCCAAGCATTCCATCCCCGAGGATTATAGCAGGAGTACGGTATTTATCCGCCAGATTAAAGGCAAGGCCAGTTAAATCATAGCCTTCCTGAACACTCGCCGGCGCTAAAACTATACAATGATAATCCCCGTGGCCCCCTGAACGCGTGGCCTGGAAATAATCCGCCTGGGAAGAAGCGATATTGCCCAACCCCGGCCCCCCGCGCATGATATTAACAATGACTGCCGGTAATTCTGCCCCGGCTATATAAGAAATCCCCTCCTGCTTCAGGCTTATCCCAGGGCTAGAAGAAGAAGTCATGGAGCGGGCTCCGGCTGCCGCAGCACCGAAGACCATATTTATCGCAGCCACCTCGGCTTCGGCCTGGATAAATACCCCGCCTCTTTTTGGCATATTATTCGCCATGTAAGCGGTGAGTTCATTCTGCGGAGTAATGGGATACCCGGCATAAAAAGAGCACCCGGCCCGCAGCGCTCCTTCGGCAATAGCGTCATTTCCGCTCATTAATATTTTTGGCATTTTATTTGTAGACCTCAATACAGCAATCCGGGCACATAAGGGCGCATAGCGCACAGCCTACGCATTTACCCCCGGGCTTAAATTTCACCGGCTTTATCCCGCGCAGATTAAGCTCTTCTTCAACCACAATCAAACCTTGCGGGCAAGCGCTGACGCATAAAAGGCAACCCTTACATTTATCTTTATTAATAGTTATCCTGGGCATAGCTCTGACCTAATCTTATCCGCAATTTTTCTCGCGGTCAACCCGTATTTTTCCAATAATAACTCTCTCTTGCCATGGCTGATAAAACTGCGCGGCAACCCGATCTTTACTACCGGCCTGCCTAATGTATCCTCAACCGAGCTCCCAAAACCGCCTTCGGTAATCCCCTCTTCCAGCGTAAAAATAGGTTTTTGTTTGGCGGACATTTCCAGGAATAATTCTTTATCTAAAGGCCGGGCAAAGCGTGCGTTGATTATTGTCCCGGATAAGCCTTCTTTTCCAAGCAACTCGTTCGCCTCTAAGGCAGGCGCGACCATGCTCCCTAAAGCTAAAATAATAAAATTATTCCCTTCAGCCAGTATTTCCGATTTACCCATTTCAATCTTCCGGCTCTGATTATCCGGGTTCTCTGCCCTGCCCTTAGGATACCTTATCACCACAGGTTTAGCTAACCCGAGAGAAAATTCCAACATCATCCTCAGCTCCGGTGCGTCCTTGGGGGCCAGCAGTACCAGGTTCGGGACGGCATTCAGGAAACTCAAGTCGAATATACCCTGATGCGTCGCGCCGTCTTCTCCAACAATTCCTGCGCGGTCAAGGCAAAATACGACCGCTAGATTCTGCAAAGCCACGTCTTCAATAACCTGGTCGTAGGCTCTCTGTAGAAAAGTAGAATACAAAACAACTACCGGCTTAAGGCCGCCCCTGGCTAATCCCGCGGCGAAACATACCGCGTGGGCCTCGGCAATGCCGACATCAAAAAACCTGTCTGCAAAAGCTTGATGGAATTTATCCAGGCCTGTCCCTTCGGGCATGGCGGCAGTAATGGCTACGATTTTATTATCTTTGGCAGCTAACTCCACTAATTTTTCGCTAAAAATCTGGGTATAGGTCTTTGCCGCTGCGGGTTTCGCTAAGCCTACGCCGGTCTGAATATCAAATGGGCCTGTGCCGTGAAACCTTACCGGTTCATTCTCTGCCGCAAAATAACCTTTGCCTTTTTTAGTAACTACATGCAGTATGCGCGGGCCTTTTATATTCAGGACATTTTTAATGGCAGGAATCAGTAGTTCCATATTGTGGCCGTCTAGGGGCCCAAAATAACGAAAACCCAGCTCTTCAAATAACATCCCTGGAATAAACAGGCCTTTAAGGCTCTCCTCGAATTTTTTGACTAAATTTAAAACGCGGCTCCCCCGCTCTCCGCGTTTAATAAGAAAATTCTCCAGGGATTCTTTAAAATGGTTATAAACCGGCAGGGATATAATTTTATTCAGGTAATTGCTGATTGCCCCGACATTAGGAGATATGCTTAACTCATTTGTATTCAAAACTACTAAAATATCTTTTTTTAAGTGCCCGGCGTTATTCAAGCCCTCAAAACACAGCCCTCCGCTTAAAGAGCCGTCGCCGATTACCGCTACAACCTTAAAATATTCCTCAGGTGTTAAACTCTCTCTGGCACAGGCCAGCCCCAGGGCTAAAGACACCGCATTCGAAGAATGCCCGGTAGTGAAGCAATCGTAAACCGATTCATCTTTGGAGGGAAAACCGGATAAGCCCTGATAAGACCTAAGGGTGGAGAATTCCTTATTCCTCCCGGTTAATATCTTATGCGCGTAAGCCTGGTGCCCGACATCAAAAATAATCTTATCACCGGGAGCATTTAAACAATAATGCAGGGCAATGATCAATTCTACCGCGCCTAAGCTTGAACCCAGGTGGCCGCCGCGCGCCGCCACAACTTCGGTCATCCTCTGCCTTATCTCTGCGGCAAGGGCGGGCAACTCCGCGATTTTAAGCTTCTGCAAATCCTGCGGGGAATTGATCCTGTCCAATAACATTATTTTTCTTCCTCTGCGGCGAACTTTTCCAGGGCGAACTTACCGTCTTTTTTCATCAAGAGCTCTACTTTACGCTCTACGCCTTGCAATTCTTTAGAACAACTCTCGGCAAGCTTAATCCCTTCTTCGTATTTTTTAAGCGATTCGCCCAGAGTGAGTTTACCGCTGGAGAGTTCCTCCACAATTTTCTGCAATCTCTTTAAATCTTCCTCAAACGACTGTTTTTCTCTCATTGGGCATAACCTCCTCCACTGAACTGATAAAAGAACCTGTGCTCAAGATAGTCTTGACCTTATCTCCGCGCCGCAGCCTATCCGCATCTTTCATTACCGAACCGTCGGCTACCAATACACTCAAGCTATACCCGCGGGATAAGACCGCTAAAGGACTAAGCGCGTCCAATCTATGGATTAACGCAGCGATCCTCTCGCGGGTAATACTCATAAATTGGCGCATATTATGATTTAACCCCGAAAACAACTCATCGAGCACCTGCTCTTTTTCCTGCAAACGATCCAACGGGCTCTTAATGGCATGGGCTAGCGCAATAAGGTTATTTTTAAGCAGGCTGATAGTATCGTTGACACTAAAGCCCGCCTCCTGTTTTAAACTCTCCAACTGGGCTAATAAGGCATTCTTTTTATCCACGATTATTTTAGCTGCGGCGGTGGGAGTCTCCACAAAACAATCAGCCACTAAATCACAGAGGCTGATATTAATCTGATGCCCTACCGCCGAGATAGTCGGCAGTTGGGAAGCATACACTGCCCTGGCCACGGCCTCTTCATTAAACGCCCAGAGGTCTTCGGTGCTGCCTCCTCCGCGGCTGATAATAATCAGGTCGACTTTATTAAATTGATTTAAATCTTCAATGCCTTGCGCTATCTCCTCTGCCGCCAGCTCACCTTGTACGCGCACAGAACGGATGACTACATCCAGGTAAGGGGCGTCTTTTTGCAGTATCCCTAAAATATCGCAGATAGCTGCGCCTGCGCCGGAAGTAACAATCCCGATACGAAAAGGCATAAAAGGAAGTGGCTTTTTATGGCTGGTCTCAAATAGCCCTTCCTTAAGCAGTTTCTCCTTTAACTGTTCAAAAGCCAGCTGCCGGGCGCCAATGCCTTTGGGTTCAATTTTTTCTACGATTATCTGATATTTTCCATGTGGGCCGTAGACACCAATTTTACCAAAACAGATTACTTTCATTCCGTTCTGGAGTTTAAATTTCAATTCCCGGTTAGCCCGAACAAACATCACGGCACCTAAAAGAGCTGAGCTATCCTTAAGCGTAAAATAAAAATGCCCTGACCAATGCGGTTTAAAGTCGGATACCTCTCCCTCAACCCAGACCCCGTTGCCAAAGGTGTTCTCAAAGATAACCTTTATCTCCTGGGTGACCTGGGAAACCGTATAGATATGTTTATTTTCCAGCGGCATTAGCGTCCTTAACGGCATCTCCCTTGGGCGGTTCGGGCTTAGGGGGTTCTATCTGAACCGGTTCTATCTGAGGTGGCTCCGGCTTCTTCTTTAAAATAATGAGGGTAACCGAATATGGGTTTAACGTCAGCTCGTCCTGATAAGAATCTTGGGCACTGATTTCTTTTTCCAGGCTAGGTTTAAAATCGCAATTCAGGCCACAAGAAGCATCCACCGTAAAACGGCTGTAGGAATAACCGCCTTTAATATTTTTTAAACTAATTTTGATATTACGCTTAATGGATTTTAAGCGCTCGGCCTTATCATTAAGCTCCTGGGCATTTTTTAACAAAGATCTGACCTTATTGGTGGTCGGCAGTAAGTTTACATCTTCATGCTGCGCCATAATCCTGGTTAACCGGTCGGAGCGGATTACGCTAAGCAGGAATTTACTCTCCGCCGGATTAAGCCCGGCGATATTCGCCGCAAGCGAGTCCTTGACTATTTCCGGGTCAATATAATTATAAATCAACAGGATGATTTTATCCTCCGACTTAGTCGCCAAAACCCCGGTAAAATCATCGTTAAGTTTAAGCGAAAACATATCCGGGCCCAGCGTTTTCAGCATCCTGAAAACGTTATAGATTGCCTTGGGCTGGCCCTTATGCTGGGCATGCCTGGCGTCAAAATAAAAAACGCCGACATTCCTGGTTACCCTTTCTTTGTTACCCTGGAAATCCTCTAAGCAAAAATAGACCTGGTTATCTAGACCGGCCTCATACATATTTTTTATCCGGGCGGGTATGTAGCTGGCGGCGATATAAGATTTACCTTTACGTTCCGGCAGGAGGTTGGCGTCACGGTCATAATTCCATTCATCCACGATTAAGGGCGTATTCCGGTCAAAGCTAAAATACGAAAGCCAATCCCGTACTAAACCGACGGAGTTTTTATTATAAATAGTATTTTCTTTCTCTATTTTAGGATCGGTAGAAAAACCGTGCCAGCTGATAAAGTTAAGGTTGAGATGATTCTGATAACAAAATTTAATCAATTTATAGATAAGGCTTGCTTCGGGGGTAAAAATGGTATTGCTTCCAAGATGGCTGAACCAGGAACTTGTGCTCGGAGCGCCAACGGGTATACGCACCTTATACTGAGCCTCTAATTCCTTTGCGCTTTCGCTAACCAGCCGGTAAAGATTAAAATAATCCTGCTGCCTCCCTAAAAAGAAATTCTCCAGGTCCGGGGCATTCCATACCTCATACCAGATATTATATTTTTTATCACAGCTTAAATCTTTCATCGTGCTTTTGATCAACTCTTTAAACGCGGGTAAATTTACGGGCGCGCTATTTTTATCCCGGATTTTTCCTAGGCCTACCGGGGTGCCGAATATATTCAGGACAACCACTCCGCCGGCTGCGCTGACGTTTTTAATAATGCTTTCATAATTCGCCAGTACCTTTTCTTTAGCGGCCTGATCTTGTGCAAATTGGCTGATATCCCAAAGGTTATATTGCAGGCGGTATAACCCGTTAAGCCCAATATCCTTTTGCCAGGCCTCCAGGGTTTCTTTAGCGGCCAGACTTTGCGGCCAGGTATTTTCATAATGCGAACCGCGGCCGCTTAAATCAATATTGGGCTTAAAGATTTTAGGCGTAGGGATGGTGTTTGCGGTAACATCCAGCACGCATTCGAGGTCATCACCCTGCTGGGCAAAGCAACTGAACGTAAAAGTTAAAATACAAAATACACAACTACAAGCTAAAAGGCTAAATTTTAATTTTTTGCATGTATTTTTAACTTTATTCATCTGAAAGTTTTTTCTGTATCCTGGCAATGGACCTGGCTCTTCCCGTTTTATCCTCTACATCCAAAACTGCCGCGTGCAATTGAATATCGCCTTCAGCTACCTCAAAGCGGACCGGGATACTGGTTAAAAACCTCTCCAGGACCTGATCCACCTTCCTGCCGATAACTGAAGCATAAGGCCCGCACATGCCCACATCGGTTAGATAGGCTGTGCCCTGCGGAAGCACTTTTTCGTCCGCAGTCTGAATATGTGTATGCGTACCCAGGACTGCCGAAACTTTGCCGTCCAGATACCAGCCTAAGGCTATTTTTTCAGAAGTAGCCTCGGCATGCATATCCACAATAATTATTTTTGTTTCTTTAATCAGCTCCTCTTGCGCAGCCAGGGTTGTTGTAAACGGGGATTCCAGGGCTTCCATAAAAGTGCGGCCATTAACATTAATTACGCCGATCTTCCTGCCGTCTCTGGTTTTAAAAATACTGCTCCCCCTTCCCGGAGCTAAGGCGGGGAAATTCAAAGGCCGCAGGACCCTTTTTTCATAACTGATCAGTTCAAATATTTCTTTCTTCTTCCAGATATGGTCCCCTGAAGTCAGCACATCTACTCCGGAATTAAATAGTTCTTCGGCCACCTTAGGGACTATTCCCGAGCCCCCGGAGGCATTCTCAGCATTAGCAATAACAAAATCCAGTGAATGCTCTTCGATTAACCCCGGCAGGAGCTGCTTCACCGCTCTTCTGCCGGGGTTGCCTACTATATCTCCAATAAAAAGTATTTTCATTTTGCGTATTCTATTGCCCGGGTTTCGCGAATAACCGTAACCTTAATCTGGCCGGGATATTCCATGCCTTCTTCTATCTTCTTGCGGATTTCTCTGGACATATTGGTAGCCTCGGCGTCAGTTATTTTCTCCGGTTGGACAATGACGCGGATTTCCCGGCCTGCTTGGATGGCAAAAGATTTCTCTACCCCTTTAAAAAGATTGGCAATAGACTCCAATTTTTCCAAACGCTTAATGTATGTTTCCAGGGTCTCCCTGCGCGCCCCGGGCCGGGCAGCGCTGATGGCATCGGCCGCTATAGCCAGAACGGCGTATAAACTCTGCGGCGCTGTCTCCTCGTGGTGCGCTTCAATGGCCGCGACTATTTCCGCAGACTCTCCGTATTTTTTAGCCAATTCTGCCCCCAGCTTGGCGTGCGTGCCTTCAACCTGATGGTCCACGGCTTTACCGATATCATGCAAAAGGCCGATTCTCCGGGATAACTTGAAATCCAAACCCAGCTCAGAAGCCATCGCCCCTAATAAAAACGAGGCTTCCTTGGAATGCTGTAACGCGTTCTGGCCGAAACTGGTGCGGTATTTCAGGCGCCCGAGCAATTTAATTAACTCCGGATGCAAGCCGTTTATACCGGCCTCAAATGCCGCGCGCTCTCCTTCTTCACGGATCTTTTCATCCATTTCTTTCTTGGTTTTTTCCACGATCTCTTCAATCCTGCCCGGGTGGATCCTTCCATCGGCAAGGAGTTTTTCCAGGCTTAAGCGGGCGACTTCCCGGCGTACAGCGTCAAAAGCGGAAATCGTGACTGCTTCCGGAGTATCGTCAATAATCACGTCTACCCCGGTGGCCATCTCCAGGGCGCGGATATTCCTTCCCTCGCGGCCGATAACCCGGCCCTTCATCTCATCATTCGGTAAAGTCACCACGCTCACCGTAGATTCTACCGTGTGCTCGGCTGCGCACTTTTGTATCGCCAGGCTTAAGATCTCCCTGGCCTTCTTATCCGAGAGGCTGCGCACCTCTTCTTCCTGCCTCTTGACTAGGGCTGCCTTTTCATTATTCAACTCCTCATTAACGCGACCCAGTAAAATTTGCTTGGCTTCTTCTGCCGACAAAGAAGAGATCTTCTGCAACCTTTCTTTTTCCTCGGCAATAAGCGCGTGCAACTGCGCGTCTTTTGCTTTTATCCCCTCTTCCTGTTTTCTAATATTCTCATGCTTTGCTTCCAGCTCTTTTTCTTTTTTCTCCAAAAGATCCAGCCGGCGGTCAATATTCTCTTCTTTTTGCGAAAATCTTTTCTCCATATTGGAGATTTCCTGGCGCCTGTCTTTGGTCTCACGCTCAAAATCCTGGCGTATGCGATACAGTAAATCTTTAGCCTCTAACTCCGCCTCCCGGCGCTTATCCTGAGCTTCTTTTTTGGCCTGCTCCAGGATAGCTTGCGCCTTGGATTCAGCGTCCTGAATCTTTTTTTCAGCCACATATTTTCTTAAAGCGTAACCTCCCAAAACAGATAAACAACCGACAATGAAAACTATCCATATGCTTAACAACATGAATTACCTCCTTAAAGAGGATAAACCTAAGCAGCGATTTTTTATTGCGCAGTTTCTTAAGCGAAGAGTACTTTTTTGACGCTTACATCATGGGGCGCAGTGGGGACAATAGGCAAGATCTGCAGGCCAAAGGCCAGGCCAATAGAAGGAGTATCTTTAGGGATTCTACTCAGGAAACGGTCATAGTAACCTTTCCCTCTGCCCAGGCGGTTGCCTTTCTTATCAAAGGCGACTCCCGGGGTAATCACTAAATCCAGATCCTTAAGGCCAATGAACCTGCTGGTAACAGGCTCGGATACTCCATAAGGGCCTTTTCTTAAATGGGCCTGGCTATTTAATATGGCTGGCCTTAAAGATATTCTATTCTTTACACAAACCGGCACGGCAATAATCTTACCTAATCTTTTTGCTGTCTCAATCATCTCTTGCGTATCCACCTCGCCTTGCATGGCGATATAAAACATCACTCTCTTTGCTTTCTTGAATTCTCTTTGCTTTAAAAGTTTATCCTTAATTAACCTGCTCTTTTGTTTACGGTCCTCCTCCTTCTGTATTTTGAGCTTAACTAGAATTTTACTACGTATTGCCTGCTTTGTCAACATGCCTTAAAACCCTATAAACAGGTCTCGCCCTCATGCGGATGCTCCTGGAAAGCAAAGGGGACGGGCCTGCCCTGTTTAGTATAATAATCTTTTAATGCCGAACGTAAAGCTTCCTCGGCCAGGACCGAACAGTGCATCTTAATTGAGGGAAGGCCTCCTAAGGCCTCCGCTACGGCTTTATTAGTAATCTTCAGGGCTTCGGAAATAGGCTTGCCCTTAACCATCTCCGTGACCATAGAGCTGGTGGCAACTGCCGCTCCGCAGCCGAAGGTCTTGAATTTCACATCTACAATCACATCATTTTCTATCTTTAAGAACATTTTCATCACATCGCCGCAGATAGGATTACCGACGGTGCCGATACCGCTGGCAGCGGGGATTTCCCCGACGTTGCGCGGATTCATGAAATGCTCCATAACTTTTTCGCTGTAAGGCGACTGTTCTGCCATTTTATTTATCCATTATTAACTTATGGGGCCGGGTTGATTTCTTAAAATCCTTCGGGGCCAGAATTTCTTTTAAAGATGTTAATTTATCCTTCTTCTTTAATTCCTTATAGATTAAAACCCAGGCACAATCTTTATCCTTATCTACTTCGCACTTGCCTTGATTCATCCCGCCGCAAGGCCCATTCAACAGTCCTTTGGCGCACAGGGTAATAGGGCAGATAGTGCCGGTTAAATCCAATACACACTCTCCGCATAAAGAGCACTTTTCATAAAAATCCCCTTTAGCGTCCATCACCGCACTAAAAATAGTATTGCAGGCGGGAAAAACCGCTAAATTCCACCTATCATTATCCTTGACGGACTGCACGCCCAAGCCGCAGGATAAGACTAAAACTGCCTCTGCCTGGCGCAGAGACGGTATATTCTTGGCTAGTTCGCTTTTAAGTTTTGCCGCTAGGCAAGGCGCAGAAGGTATACAAGAACCTACGACTATTTTGCCCTGGGCCTCAAGGTCTTCTTTCATTTTCAAGGTTTCCGCCTCGCCACCGGTCTTACAGGCAGTAGCACACTCACCGCAGCCAACCAGGAATATCTTAGTCTGGCCTTTTAAGCTATCTATAATACTGGAAAAGGGTTTTAACTCTGTTATAATCATAGAAAAATTTTACCACTATTTAAAGGCCAGGGCAAGAAAAATATGGGCAGGATTAATCCTCTTCTTGGCCGTGGAAATATTCTTGCGCCATCCTTAAAAACTCTTGGTCTGTTGCGCTCTTTTTGCCGGCATCTTCCAGTTGAACAAACTTATCCATAATCCCGCCTTCGTCCAGAAAACGCGAGGGTTGGGTAAAAATTGAGCCTCCTCCGTCCATAAAACTTCTGGGTGAACGGTCAATATGCGGCTTAAGTAAAAAAAGGTTCTCCTTGGCCCGGGTTGAGGCCACATAAAAAAGCCGGCGTTCTTCCTCAATATCTTCTTCATCTTCTAAGGATAAATATGAAGGCAGATGGCCCTCGGCAACATAAATCAGAAAAACCGTGTGCCATTCCAGACCCTTAGCCGAATGGATTGTCGATAACGTAAGAGTGGAATCATCTTTATCTCTTAACCCTGCCGCGGCCAGGGAGCGCTCCGGAGGCTCTAAGGCCATATCCGTTAAAAATTGCTCCAGCGATTTATAGCGCGAGGCAATGCGCAGGAGCGAATCCAGGTCATTAACCCTTTTATGGAAATCATCGTATTTATGCTTGAGCAGGGGCCGGTAATATTCCAGGAATATTGCAATGATCCTGGCGGGATCCTTGTCTGCCTGAGCAGGCGAGGCTGCTGCAGCTGAATCAATTTCTTTTAAAATATCAAAAAGCTTGCGCACTTCTTCTTTTTTGATCCCGCTTGGCGGATTCAATCTACCGTTACCGAAGGAAAACGAAGCAATGATCTGTTCAGCGCTCTTCGGGCCTATACCGGGAATTAATAATAAAATGCGCGTCCAGCTTACCTGGTCTGCGGCGTTATAAACGATGCGCAAATATGAAATTACATCTTTAATATGCGCTGCTTCGACAAATTTCTGGCCGCCGTATTTAACAAAAGGAATATTGCGGCTAGCGAGTTCTATTTCCAGGTCATTGGAATGCCAACCCGACCTGAATAAAACCGCCATATCTTTTAATTCAATGCCCTCTGCCCTTAATTCCAGGATTTTATCCGCGATATAACGCGACTGGGCATTCTCATCTCTGGCGTCAATAAAAACCGGTTGCCCACCGCCTTGCTTTTTTGTATAAAGGTTTTTTTCAAACTTCTCTTTGGCCCTGCTGATTACTTCATTTGTCAAATTCAGAATAGGCTGGGTTGAGCGATAGTTCTCTTCGAGAGTGATGATTTTGGTATTCTTAAATAACCGGGGGAAATCCATAATATTCCTAAAGTTCGCTCCCCTAAAAGAGTAAATACTCTGGGCATCATCTCCGACAACCATAATATTTTTATGCTCCGAAGCCAAGAGGCAGGCGATAGAGGCCTGCAGCTTATTGGTATCCTGATATTCATCGACCATTACATACTTATACCTACGGGAGAGCGCCAAGCGGACCTCCGTATGGTTTACCAGAAGCTCCTTGAGATAGACTAAAAGGTCATCATAATCTAAAAGCGATTTCGCCGCCTTATATTTACGGTATTCTTCGCGGATCTTCTTAATCTCATCCCCAAATTCCAAGAAGTGCGGGTATTCATCATATAAAACATCGGCTAATTTATTAGATTTATTTATACTCTTGGAAATTACTTCTAAAATAGCCCTTTTTCTGGGAAAACGCTTATCTGTTTTATTAAACCCGAGCCTAGCGCGAATTAAATTTATCGTATCTGCGGCATCAGCTTCATCCAGGATAGAAAAGTTATAGGCGAGGTGTACTACCCTGGCGTATCTTCTTAAGGTGGCGTTGGCAAAAGAATGAAAGGTCCCTCCGGAAACCCGCGAGCAGCGCTCATCTAAAAGCAGAGCCGCCCGACGCAACATCTCTTCGGCAGCCCTACGGGTAAAAGTAAGAAGTAAAATAGCGTCGGGTTTTACCCTTTTTTCCACTAAATACGCCACACGGTGCACCAATACGCGCGTCTTACCGCTGCCTGCCCCGGCAATTACAAGATATGCCCCATCGATTGACTCAACGGCTTCTAGTTGCGCGGGATTTAGTTCGTTTCTATAGTCTATTTTTGTATTCATCGGGCAAGTTTTAATGCATCCTATTCTATCCCTGGATAGGTTTATTGCAAGATAAATATAGGCAGGCAAAAATAAAAAGTAAGGGCAGTATTACTTATGTTCAGCTTCTTTCTGCTTTTGCTTTTCTTCAATAAGCTTCTGGGTAATTTCCTGCGGGACCTGGGAATATTTGGAGAATTCCATCGTAGCATTAGCCCTGCCGCTAGAAAGCGAACGGAAGGCCGTGGCATAACCAAACATCTCAGAGAGAGGGACTTCGGCGGAAATAATTTTTTGTTTACCTTTGGCATCCATGTTCAGGATTTTACCGCGGCGCGAACAGATATAACCTACGCAGGCATTAACATATTCTTCCGGCGTGGCTACTTCTAAAGACATATAGGGTTCGAGTAAAATCGGCTTGGCTTTCAGGAAGGCCTCTTTAAAACCAAAAATTCCAGCCATCTTAAAAGCAAGCTCTGAGGAATCTACCTCATGGAACGAACCGTCATACAACTCTACCTTCACGTCTACCACCGGAAACCCCACATACACGCCGTCTTGCATGGCTTCAATTATGCCTTTTTCCACTGCCGGAATAAATGAACGCGGGATTGCCCCTCCCTTGATACTATCAATGAATTCAAACCCTGCTCCGGACGCGGCAGGAATTAACCTCAATAAAGCGTGCCCGTATTGGCCGCGGCCACCGGATTGCTTGATATATTTTCCTTCGCCTTCAGATTTTTCCAGTATGGTCTCCCGATACGCTACCTTAGGCTGTCCCACTATGGCCTCAACTCCAAATTCGGTTTTTAACCTATCCACAACAATCTCCAAATGCAGTTCTCCCATTCCGGTAAGAACTACCTCTTTGGTTTCCTCGTCGGTATTCACCAGGAATGTCGGGTCCTCTTCGGTTAATTTGGCCAGGCCCTTGCCGAGTTTGTCCTGGTCTGAACGGCTTTTGGGCGCGATACTTAAAGAGACAACCGGAGTAGGAAATTTAATCGCTTCTAGAAGTACCGGGCTATCCGGATCGCAAAGCGTATCTCCGGTTACGGTATCGCTTAAGCCTACTACGGCTACAATATCTCCGGCAAAAGCGTAGGCGATATTCTCTCTTTGGTTGGCGTGCATCTGCACAATACGCGCCACCCTCTCTCTTTTATTTTTAGTCGCATTTAAAACATAGCTTCCGGTAGATAAAAATCCGGAATAAACCCGCACATAAACCAGTTTACCCATATGCGGGTCAGCCTGTACTTTAAAAGCTAAACCCGTAAACGGATCATGGATATCCGGATGCCGTAAAATTTCTTTGCCCGGGTCATCCACATCGTGGCTATTGATCGCGGGCATATCTAAGGGCGATGGTAAATACATATTGACCGCATCCAGCAGCTTTTGAATCCCTTTATTCTTAAAAGCCGCCCCGCAAAGTAAAGGTACCGCCTTATTCGCAACAGTTCCCTTACGGATAGCGCTAACTAAATCTTGAACAGTAATACCCGCATCTGCGGACTCAAGGTATTTTTTCATTAAGGCCTCGTCAAGCCCGACCGCCTTCTCAAGCATAATATGCCGGTATTTTTTCGCCTGCTCTAGATAATCCGCCGGAATCTCTGCAATACGGTATTCTTTCCCTAGCGTATCATCATCGTAGAAATAAGCCTTCATTTCGACCAGATCAATTACTCCTTTAAAATTCTCTTCCGCGCCCAAGGGAATTTCGATAGGGATGGCGTTACCGCCTAAATCTTCATCAATGCCTTTTAAGACCGCATAAAAATCCGCTCCGGTGCGGTCCATCTTATTTACAAAGCCGATTTTTGGGACATTATATTTATTGGACTGGTGCCAAACTGTCTCGGATTGCGGCTCAATCCCCCCAACAGCGCAAAAAACCGCTACTGCCCCGTCCAGGACGCGCAAGGACCGCTCAACCTCAACTGTAAAATCTATATGGCCGGGAGTATCAATAATATTGATACGGTGCTCTTTCCAGAAACAAGTGGTTGCTGCCGAAGTAATGGTAATCCCGCGCTCCTGCTCCTGTTTCATCCAGTCCATCACCGCAGCGCCTTCGTGTACTTCTCCGATTTTATGCGACTTGCCGGTATAAAAAAGAATCCTCTCGGTGGTCGTGGTCTTACCGGCGTCGATATGCGCCATAATTCCGATATTCCGCGTTTTCTCCAGTGAATATTTAGGGGTTGGCTGCGTCCCTTCTTTGGCAGGCGGTTGCTCTTCGGCAGGCGGTTGCTCTTCGGCTACGGGCTTTTCTTCTTTTTGCTCAGCAGCTATTTCCGGGGCTGCTTCCCGGGGCTGCTCCTCAATAAATTCTTGCTGGGGTTTTATTTCAACAACCTCTTCCGCGGGCGCTGCTTGCGGTTTCTCCTGCGGCTTTAGCCCGGCTTGAGGTTTGTCTTCCAGTTGTTTTCTTAAATGGGTGATCTCTTCGGCAAAACTCTGTAATTTCAAATCTTTTGCTTCCAGTTCATTTTCTAGTTCGGTATATTCTTCGTTTAGTTTATTAAATTCCGCCTTGGGCACCCATTCGCTCAATTTTTCTTTCTGGCGGAATTCCGCAATAGAGGCTGACTGCTCCTTAATATCCTGAAGATATTTTTCGATTTTATGCTTCTGTATCTCTATCTGCTCAGCCTGCTCCTTAATGTTTTTCTCCAACAGCTTGATCTTAGCATTCAACTCCCTGGCTTCTCTTACCGAGTTTACATTTTTGGTAAATTCCCGCTGCAATTCTTCCTCTTTAGCCACAAACTTACTTTTCAACTCCGCGTTTTCCGCCTTAGCCTTGTTCAACATATCTTCAGAAGTAGCCACCCAGTCTTCTCTGCGCTTTAATTCCTGTTCTAACTGCTCGCGCTTGCCTATCGCCTCCTGAAAACGGAATTTTTCTTTTTCGTATTCTGCCCTAGTTTTCTCAGCCCCGGCCTCTAAAGTTTTAACCTCTTCCTCCAGCCTTAAAATCCTTTTCTCCTTAAACCCGGCCATCGGATCCTTTGCTTCAGCGCCGGATTTCTTTTTAGGTTTAGCCCCGGGGTCTGAAGGAATAAATACAATATAAACAGCGTAAGTTACCATGGCGATCCCCAGTACCAGTAAAATTGTGATTGCCGGGCTCATTTTAAATTTTCCTGTTTTTGGCGCAGCTTCTCCAAGCGCTCTTTGATTTTTGCCTCATAACCCATATTAGTCGGCTCATAATAGCGGACTTTTTTACGGGTATATTTCTGTTGTACATGATGCCCCGGATAATCGTGGGCATATTTGTAATCCTGGCCATGGCCTAAAGCTTCGGCATCTAGAGAAGCATCCTTAAGATGGTCTGGTACCTCTTGGACCTTTTTACTCTCTATGTCTTGCAGTGCCTTATCAATGGCTAAATAACTGGCATTAGATTTAGGCGCGCAGGACACATAGACTACTGCCTGGGCCAGGGGAATGCGGGCTTCCGGCATTCCTACAAATTCGGAAATCTGTAAAGCGGCGTTGGCCAGCACCAGGGCCAGAGGGTCGGCATTTCCCACGTCTTCGGCTGCCAGTATACAAACCCGACGGGCAATGAACCTGGGGTCCTCCCCGGAATAGAGCATCTTCGCCATCCAGTAAAGCGCCGCGTCCGGATCTGAACCGCGCATGGACTTGATAAAAGCTGAAGCAGTATCATAATGCGCATCCTCGTCCTGGTCATAAACAACCGCTTTTTTCTGAATTGACTCCTGAGCTACTGCCAGAGTAAAATCAATGCTTGCGTCTTTGGATTTAGGCGTGGTTAAAACGCCGACCTCTAAAGCGTTAAGCGCCCGGCGGGCATCCCCCTCGCAAATTTTCGCCAGGAACCCCAGGGCCTTTTTATCCGCGTTAACCTTTAAATTGCCTAATCCGTGCTCGCTATTCTTTAAGGCGGAATTTAAGATAACTAAAATTTCACTTTCCTTTAAGGATTTTAATTCGCAGACGAGCGAGCGCGACAAAAGTGGCGAGGCCAGCGAGAAAAACGGATTATGGACAGTAGCGCCGATTAACAGCGGGTTACCGTCTTCTACATCAGGCAATAAAACATCCTGCTGAGCTTTATTGAAACGGTGGATTTCGTCGATAAAAAGAATGGTTTTTTTACCGGTAGGGGCTTCTTTTTGTTTGGCCGCGGCAATGATCTTCCTCAACTCATCGACATTGGAGGTCGTGGCATTGATAGAGACATAATAGGCCCGGGTAAGATTAGCGATACAACAGGCCAGGGAGGTCTTTCCTACTCCCGGAGGCCCGAATAAAACTACGGAACTTAAACGGTCTGCTTCGATGGCCCGGCGCAGGAGCTTGCCTTTGCCTAAAATATGGCTCTGGCCGACAAACTCATCCAGCGTTTTCGGCCGCATCCGCACTGCCAGGGGAAACTTCTTTAAATCTTTTTTCTTTTCTTCGCTAAAAAGATCCATCATATGCACCTACACCCGAACCTAGAGTGGGGTTCGGTGTGCCGCTTTCTGCGGCAAAAAAAATCCCCGCATAAGTGCCGTTGGACTGAATAGTCTGAACCGTTTTGGTTTCAGGTGGGTGCCCTAACGGGCGCCCTTGAAATTAATGTTGGTTCAACAATTATCAAAGTTCCAACGAGCACTGCAGGGATATTTAAAAGAGCTTTTCTTTTCTATAAAGATTATAACACATGCAAATTAAAAAATCAATCCTCCCCTGCCCTCAGGGTAACCGGCGCATATATCAAGGTTATCTTAGCTTAACCCCAAATTGCAAGATGAGCTCTGAACAGAGCAGCTCATGCGTAGGCTGAATCTCCTTTTCAGTCAGGGTGCGTTCGTTAGAACTATAAAAACAAGAGAGGGTCAAACCCCTGTACCCGGCAGGAATCTGCCTCCCCTGATAATAATCCGTAATTCTAACTTCGCTTAATAACGGCTGGCCTTTTTCTTTGAGCAAAAACAGTATTTCTTGGACCGAAAGGCCCTCTTTTAAGATTAAGCTTATATCCCTGGCTATACCGGGGTATTTAGGAAGAGGGATGAATTTTTTATCCCGCCGGGTAAAAGATAAAACCTTATCCAAAGAAAGTTCCAGCACAAAAACGTTCTTATTTTTAATATTTAATTTATTTAAGGACTGGGGGGTGAGGCTCAACATCAAGCCCACTTTCTCGTTCTGGATATGTATCCCGGCGGAGCGGCCCTGGTTATTTAATGTGTAGCCGCTTATACCGAGCCTGGCGAAAATTGTTTCTACTATACCTTTTAAATTTAAAAAACCGGCCTCCTCTTTAACCAAGCCCTGCTCAAGCAGGAAAGACTTTGTCCCGCTTAAAGCAATGCCTAAAGTAAGTTCTTCCCGGGGCTTGTTTTCTCCTAGAAAAATATTGGCAATTTCAAAAATAGCCACATATTCCTGTTTTTGATTAAGATTCAGGCTGACGGCGCGACTTAAACCAGGGATAAGCGTCGGACGGAGCGCCTCCTGCTCCTGGCTTAAGGGATTCAGGATTTCTATCGGTTGCACGCCACATTCCAGACCTAAGCTACCTAATGTTGCTTTATCTATCAGGCTGTAGGTAATTACTTCGCTTAACCCTAGGCCAACCAGCGCCTCCTTCACAATAGAAACTAAGCCCCTTCTTACGTTGGCTGTTATCTGTGGCTTAATCGCGGGCAAGCTTACCGGAATATGCGCATAACCGAAAATGCGGGCTATCTCCTCAATTAAATCTACGTCTAATCTTACATCCTGCCTGAAAGACGGTACCCCAACATCCAAAATATTTTTGGCTTTTTGTTTAACGGTAAACCCCAGCCGGGAGAGAAGCTGCTTGGTTTCCGCAGAAGCTATAGTTGCCCCGAGAACTCCTGCGACCCGAGCCATATCTAATTTAACGCGTCTTTCTTTATGCTTGGTTAAGCCAGAGGAATTAAGAAAAACTTCTTGCGTAAAGCAATATTCGCGGATTAATTGCGCTGCTCTTAAAGAAGCTTGTTCAACCATGCCTACATCCACGCCTCTTTCAAACCGGTAACTTGCTTCGCTTTGTAAGCCCAACGCCTGGCGGCAGCGGCGCACAACAACGGGGTTAAAGACCGCCGCTTCTAATAAAATATTCCTGGTGCCTAGAGTAACCTCGGTTTCTTGGCCACCCATAACTCCGGCAATAGCTACTGCTTTGGCCTTATCGGCAATAACCAAGACATTACTATGGAGATCCCTTACTTCCTGGTCTAGGGTAGTGATTTTTTCCCCTGCCCTGGCCCGGCGCACAACTATTTTTTCCGGGTTCAACTTATCCAGGTCAAAGGCATGTAATGGCTCTCCTAATTCGAATAACGCGTAATTGGTGATATCGACGATATTATTGACGCTCCGGCAACCTACTAATTCCAGCCTTTTTCTCAGCCATTCCGGAGAGGGCCCGACTTTTACGCCCCGGATAATCCGGGCAGTATAGAGGGAGCAGTCTTTTTTATCTTCAATTTCAATCCTGAGGTTGCCTTTGGCGGTTTTAATTTTAGGTTGCGGGTTTTTAGCCCTGAGCCCTACCTTGGTAATCGCAGCCACTTCTCTGGCGACGCCCAAAACGCTTAGCCAATCCGGACGGTTGGAAGTAATTTCTATTTCCAAGATAAAATCCCCGGCCTTCTCTTCCAGGGAAACGACCTCTAATCCGGCCATAGTCAGCTTATCCGCTAACTCCTGAGCCGGAATTTTAATCTCCACGAACTCTTTTAACCAATTATAGGTAACTTTCATCTTAGAATTGCCTTAAAAATCTGAGGTCATTTTCAAAAAACAACCTTATGTCGTTAATCCCATACTTAAGCATAGCGATTCTTTCAATGCCCAGGCCAAAAGCAAAACCGGCATATCTAGTAGCGTCAATGCCTACCTGCTTAAATACATGAGGATGAATCATGCCCGAACCTAAAATCTCAAGCCAGCCCTTCCTGCCGCAAACAGAGCAACCTTTGCCTTTACAAATTATACAAGATATATCTACCTCTGCTGACGGCTCGGTAAAAGGAAAAAAGTGCGGCCGGAAACGCATCTGGATGTCATCCCCGAATATGGTTTTAGCAAATATCTCTAAAATCCCTTTTAGGTCGGAAAACTTGATCCCTTTATCTACCAGGAAACCTTCTATCTGGTGAAACATAAAGGAGTGCGCGGCATCTACGGCATCCGGCCGGTATACACGGCCAGGCACAACTATGGCCAGGGGCGGTTTTTTATTTTTCATCTGACGCACTTGTACCGGAGAGGTATGGCTGCGCAGGAGCATCTTGGTGTAATCTTTTAAATAGAAAGTATCGAAGGCCTCGCGGGAAGGATGCTCCAGAGGGATATTTAAACCGGTAAAATTATTATACTCGCTTTCTATCTCCGGGCCTTCCACAATGGAAAAACCCATCCGGTTAAATATAGCACAGATCTCATCGGTAACCTGAGTGAGAGGATGCAGGTGCCCCCGGCTTTGGCTAATCCCCGGCAAACCCAGGTCGCCAACGGTAGGCGCAGCTGGCCCGGAAGAGCCGGCAAATGTTTTTTGTTTCTCTACAACAAGGCTACGCAGCTTGTCCTTCAGGGAATTGGCTTCCTGGCCAAACCTGGCGCGCTCTTCTTTAGGCAGACCGGGTATGGCGTTAGTCAGTTCAGCAATCAAGCCTTTCCTGCCTAAATATTTCAGGCGGAATTGCTCCAAGGCTTCGGGAGAATTGGCCTCCAGGATATCCACATCTATCTGGGCACTGACAGCCTTAATATCCAGCACAATAGCGCTCCTTCTAACCGCTCTATTTCTTAATTAATCCCACTATTTTTTTAAAAGCCGCGTTATCTTTTACCGCCAGATCCGCTAAAATCTTGCGGTCTAAGCTTATCTTAGCCTTCTTGAGGCCATTGATGAAAGCGCTGTAGGTAAGGCCTTCGGCGCGGGCTGCAGCATTAATACGCGTAATCCAGAGAGAGCGTAGCTCTCTTTTTTTATTGCGCCGGTCACGGTAAGCATATTTTAAGGCATGCATCAGCGCACGGCGCGCCTGTTGGAATTGCTTGCTCCTATCGCCAAAAAAGCCTTTAGCCTTTTTTAGCACCCTTTTTTTCCTCCTGCGTGTTGCTGTACTGTGTTTAATCTTCGCCATGAATTACTCCTTTGCTAACCGTAAGGCAGCATCCGTTTAAGATACTTGGTTTCTTTATTATTATTTAAAACATCTCTTTTCCGCAATTTTCTTATCCTCTTGCCTTTCTTGCTGGAGGCAAGATGGCTCTTGCCGCCGCAGGAATATTTGATTTTCCCTTTTTTAGTAAGCTTAAACCTTTTAGCTACCCCTTTTTTAGTTTTTAATTTTCCCATTTCTCCCTTTCCGTTATTTAGGCGCAACAACAAAAGACATAATCCTGCCTTCCATCATCGGTGGCTTCTCTACCTGTCCATCGCTCTGTATATCCTGAATAAATTTATCGACCACTTTTCTTCCTAAATCTATATGCTCCATCTGCCTTCCGCGGAAAAACAGGTTAATTTTTACTTTATCTTTTTTCTTTAAGAAAGTGGCCGCCTGTTTTAGCTTAGTCCCAAAATCATGCTCATCAATGTTAGGTTTTAGGCGGATCTCTTTTAATTTACCCTGCTTCTGATGTTTCTTGGCTTCGCGTTCCTTTTTTTCTTCATCATATTTAAATTTACTATAGTCAATAATCCGGCAGACCGGCGGGTTAGCCGAAGGCGCTATTTCTACCAGATCCAAGTCATGCTGATTAGCCAGATCTAAGGCCCTTTGTATCGCCATTACCCCCAATTGGTTCCCGTCCGGCCCAACCACTCTTACCTGAGGAACGCGAATTCTGTCGTTAATACGGATAAATTTTTTTATCGCAACCACCTCCCTTTCCTTGTATTAAGCGGCCTTCTTGTCTATTTCTTCTTTTATTTTTTTTATAAACTCATCCAGGCTCAATGCGCCGATATTGCCTTTGCCTTTTTGCCGGATACTGACTGAAGCGGCCTTTTCCTCGCGCTCACCGACTACCAGACAGTAGGGCACTTTATTTATCTCGGCATTACGAATTTTTTTATCCAAAGTCTCGCTATGGTTGTCTATTGCAACGCGGATACCTTGATTTTTAAGCGCCTGTTCAATTTTTTGAGCATAACCCACTACTGTATCTTTGATGGGAATAATCAATACCTGTACCGGCGCCAGCCATAAAGGCAGGTCCGCATTATAATGCTCAATTAAGGTTCCCACAAAGCGCTCTAAACTGCCCAATAAAACACGGTGCAGCATTATGGGTTGCTGTTCCTTGCCCGCATTATCAATATAAGTCAGATTAAATCTTTTAGGGAGAGTAAAGTCGCATTGGATTGTCGCGCACTGCCACTTTCTCTTCAAAGCATCTTTTATTTTAATGTCAATCTTGGGGCCGTAAAAAGCACCGTCACCTGCGTTAATGTCATAAGCCAGCCCCTTTTCTTTTAAGGCCTCCTCCAGGGCCTGGGTTGCCTTCTCCCAGTCCTGATCTAAACCGATATATTTTTGCGGCCGGGTACTTAATTCAATACTCATGTCATCAAACCCGAAGGCCTGCATTGTATCAAAAACAAAATCAATAACCGCTTTGATCTCGGCTTTGAGCTGTTCCGGCAGACAAAATATATGCGCATCATCCTGGGTAAAGCCACGCACGCGCAACAAACCGTGCAGGACTCCAGCTTTTTCATGGCGGTAGACCGTCCCCAGCTCAAAGAGGCGGATAGGTAAATCCTTGTAGCTTCTAGTCTTAGATTTGTAAATTAAGATATGCCCCGGGCAATTCATCGGTTTTAATACGTACTCCTGTTTATCTATAGTAAAGGTATACATATTTTCATAGTAGTAATCATAGTGGCCGCTGGTCTTCCAAAGATCCGCCTGCATAATGTGCGGGGTAATTACAAGTTGATACCCGCGCTTGAGATGCTCCTTCTTCTCATAATCTTCAATGAGCATGCGTAAAAGAGCGCCTTTAGGATGATAGAAAACCAGCCCTGCCCCTGCTTCTTCATGATAGATATTAAAAAGCTCTAAGTTCGGGCCTAACTTTCTATGGTCGCGTAATTTTGCTTCTTCTAAATTTTTAAGGTGTTCATCCAGCTCTTTCTGGCTTTCAAAACAGGTCCCGTAAATCCTTTGGAGCATGGGATTGGTTTCTATCCCATGCCAATACGCTCCGGCAACAGAGAGCAACTTAAAGGCCTTGATTTTACCGGTAGAAGTGATATGCGGGCCGCGGCATAAATCCACGAATTTTTCCCCACTGCGGTAAATTGAGACTTGCGCATCGGCCAAGGCGCTAAGGAGCTCTATTTTATAAGGCTCATCCAGTTTTTGAAATAGGCTCAAGGCTGCTTTTTTCTCCCATTCCTCCCGCACTAATGGCTCATCCTTAGCGATAATCTCCGCCATTTTCTTTTCAATGTTAGCTAAATCTTCGTCGGTAAAAGGATCCTGTTTATCAAAATCATAATAAAAACCGTCTTCTATCGCCGGGCCAATCCCTAATTTTACCCCCGGCCAAAGCTCCTTCACGGCCTCTGCCATTACGTGCGCACAAGAATGTCTTAAAGTCTCCAAGTTCATTTTATCGCTCATTTTTTTTAATGGTGGGCTCAAGTGGACTCGAACCACCGACCTTCTCCATGTCAAGGAGACACTCTAACCAGCTGAGCTATGAGCCCAAAACTTTTATGGGCAAGGAGGGAGTCGGACCCTCACGACCTTGCGGC
>Ga0265297_10001331_pt1 | contig 59049 bp, 103 predicted proteins | sample Munlanlwell13791_FD_192502 | JGI IMG/M metagenome (GOLD analysis project Ga0265297, IMG submission 192502) | Leachate microbial communities from a municipal landfill in Southern Ontario, Canada - Leachate well 137-91 | ecosystem: Engineered > Solid waste > Landfill > Unclassified | place... | reverse complement strand
ATTTGGGACATATTTGACTTGAATAAGCTGGATTTACTTTTTTATGTTGAATACCATGCTCCAACAGCTTATATTCAAGTTTGTCTCGAATGTAGCCAAGTTGGCTTGCTCTAAGCCTGCGGTTCATTTCCCTGGATTTCATCCGCATGGTACCGACGGATAAATCTTCAAACGCTACAGCACAGTCTTTGGGAAGGTGCTTTACAGCTTCATTGAGTGCGTGACCAATTTCATTTCTGACATATCGTTCGGCTTTTCCATCTGTCAGTGGAATCGTCTCTTTATTTTTCTTTTTCAGACAAGCGTTCAATTTCTGTTTATTTTTAGTTCTTTCAGCTTGTTGTGCTACTTTTTGTGCAACTTTCTCTTTTACTTGTCCGTACTGGTTTCCTTCTGACGTTGACACCATCGAGACCATACCGATGTCAATCCCAACAACTTCTTTGAAGTCCCGCTTTTGTTTCTCTTTTTTGACCACTAGGGTTAATTCCCAATGTCCATGCACTTTGTTTAATTCAACGCCAGTACAAAGTAAACCCCAATATTTTATGTTTTTGACGACATATGGATGAAGCTTTATTGGCAGGGCAACAGGATGCCTCTTTTTAAGTGTAGAAACAACCAACCAAGCGTCAAATTCACTCGTTTCAGATGGTTCATACCGAACAACACTCACAGCAGCTTTTATGCAATTTTTCTTCACGTGTGGCGGAGATTTTTTGCTTTCTCGCTCCATCCAACCAGCTACAACACCGCAAGCGTGACGCCAACAAGATCTTTTCCATCTAGCCGAAAGAACTGAACTTATCGGAGGCAAATCTTTTTGGTCTTTGTCAGGGGACTTTCCAATTTTTACCAAAACTTCGATGTATTGATTGATAAGTACGTAGTATTCTTCGGCTAATAGGTCTAGTTCGTCAATTTTGCTTTGGTTAGATCTGTCGAGTTTAATATTTGGTAGTGCTTTTCTGAGCCAACCATCGTCTTTTTTAGGTTTCTTGCTCATTCGGCTTGACAGATCGATTTTCTTCCACTATAGTCTAACGTGGAAGTAGGGAAATTCTTCCCAATTGTTTTACAAGACCCGTCGGTATGGAACGTAAAAAGAAGACATAAAATCTAAACTATAGGTGAAAGAATTCTATAGTGCGGCCAAGACCGCCGTAGTCGAAGAGACTTGACAGCAGGCAAAAATCTGCTACACACCATGTAGGAGTCACCAATGGGCCTAGACACCGATTTCGATTGCTGGTCCGGAGCGTATTCCCGGTTTCACCGGTTTCGCCAATGCGTTGCACGGGCCGCGGGGATTGAATTGCTCACGATGGAGGGTTTCACGGCAGTGAGCCCTACGCCCTGGAGCACTTTGCCGCCAAATCCGCTCTGGGTGCTGCTGAATCATTCGGACTGTGACGGCACCATTGAACACCGAGATTGCCTGCCTATCGCGCAAGCACTGCGGGAAATCGCTGAGCATCCAGAGCTGGACGCTGAGGATTTTCGGGATCGTTGCTTGCAATTCGCCGAAGGACTCGCGCGGGCGCACTATTCAGGAAAACCAGTAAGGTTTCACTAATGGAAATCTATCGCAATGCATTGGGGCAGCTCTGCACGCTCTTGAGACTCGTGCGAGAAGAGCCAGAATGGGCAGCTGTGCGGATTCAGGAGCTGGAAAAGAAATTGAAAGAAACCTTGCTCGATCGCGCGGCACCAGTCTTTATTAAACTTCCACTAGGGAAACAGGCCACCGGCGAACGCTGGCGCCTGGAAGTCTGGCAGCATCCGCGGGGAGCACAGCCGATTTCATTGAAACCATGGCTCAGACGCTTCGAGAAATCCTGGATGCTCTTGACACGCATCATGGACTAGCTACTGTGCTGCCCAAAGCCCGTGGGGTTTTAAAGGCGGCAGAGAATTGGAGCAAGAGATGATCGAAGTGCAGCTCAGTCGTGCAGAAATCAAAGCTCTGCGTGAAGTCGCCGCTATGGTTTTATCAGGTGAGTATGACCTTCCAGCCCGACAGGTTGCGGCCCTAGATCGCGCTCACGACAAACTGCTTTTTGCTCGGGATCACGAAGCCGAGGGCAGGAAACAGGACTTAGCGATGATCCGCCGCTGCCTGCCGTGTCAAACTTGCGAAGTCAAGCCAGTTTGGGGCGCGGCATTTCTAGTGTGCCCGGTGTGCGGTTGGGAATCGGAATACAATTTCACCCCGGGCGCGGCAGTGCGGTCCTGGAACCGGCAGCAAAAGCAGGCTTTACAATGAGTATTCTGCCGGGGAGTTTAGCTGAAGTACTTGCCGCGCGGGCGGGAGATTGGGTCGTGGGTTGTCGGTGTCACCAAGAATGCTTGGACCAGGCCGAAGCCGTCGCGGCATTACTCAGCGCCGCCAAATCAGCGGTCGAATGGTACTATCACGGCTGGCCCGACGCACCGATCGATCCCATGTGGGTAAAACGAGCCGAAGCCGCCATCGAAGCCGTGGAGAATTGGAGCAAACGATGAAAGACACGTACAAGGCTACGGTAGAGGGTTTTGAATCGCCCGTTTCCGCGGCGGAAAATCCGGGCACTGAACCGAACGAACTCACGAACTTAGCCATAAAGAACGCGTTGTATAATCTCGTCACCGCGGCGAAGTGGACATACACCAATGGCGTGGTGCACCGAGATTTTCTCAGGGCCTTGCAGGACGCCCAATCTATTTTGGCGGAGCTAGAGCAATCGGAGCCAGAGGCCCCGCGGAGCACCCCAGAGGTTCAGGCCCTAGTCGAATGGGCCATCGAGACAGCGGGAGAAGATTATGAAACGCTCATCAAGATCGAGCACCAGAAACAACGGGACTGCGAAGCATTAGTGGGGCGGCCGTTGGGCGAATCCAAGGAGCTGGTGGATTTGCAAATCAACGCCATGACGTTGCGACACCGAGGTCAATACATCACTGTGCTGAAAGAAGACTACGACGTGCTGAAACCGTTTTTACCGAGAAACCCAGAACGCCGATGACGCGTGGACCCGGGTATTCTGACGGAATAAAAATTAATGGTTTCTGAAGCGGGCAAAGATCTCCGCACCGAAGAGTGAAAATGTCAAATCTAGACGACGCGCAGAAGCGGCGCGCACCGCTAGTCAGACTCGGGGAATTGCTCGAACGGGCGTATCGAGACGGAAGACTTGCGCTGGATTTGCGTGGGCATTGCCGGCACCGTGGATTAATGTCTGCGGCCCAATTCGAGGAAAAGCTCGGTGAACCGGATATCTTTTCGTCGTTGTATTTTTTCGATAAGCCTGGTTGCCCCACAGAAGAGCAAGCGTTCGCGCTGCTCAGTTGGCTAAACCGAGAACCCGGAGCAGAACCGGTGTACGGCTTTTCCCTGGAGCACATGCTCGTGGGGCTGAGGATGCGACGCTGCGGAGTTTGCGGAAACTACTTGGTAGAAGACGCAGTGCTCAACGGCAATGTCATCACGACGGGAAACCCATGTCCCCACCCTCGGGGGCACGGACCTGTCAAACTCAAGCTCTGGGTTCCGTCGGGTTATATGGTCGTGGAAAATGATTTGCGCGATCTATTCCCCACTGTAGAACCCGAAGCGAGCATCAATTACGAAACCGGAATTGTACTTACGAGCAAGGCTTACGAAGTCGTCGGCATGGCACATGGATTCGTGGGCAACACCTGTCCCAGCATGTACCGGCAGAACGCCGGCAGTTTCACGCTGGGTGGCAAAGCTCGCGGCAAGAAAGTCGCATCAGTCTGCACGGACCTCTGGTGGTACAGTATCGTCGATCGAGATGAATACCTTACCCATCTGGACCCGGAATGGAAAACTCAAGGCGCCGAGCGCGCGAAAGAACTGTTGGGAAATACGTGTGTAGTTAAATGCCGACCAGGACTCTATGAGGTCAAGCATCAATTCCATCAAATCAGAGATGACGGCGAGCCTTATGCTGTCATCCAATGGAAAGCCGAACGTCCCAAGCGGTTGCCTGATTATCGCAAAGCGTACATGCGGCATAATTTCACGGCGGGGCAAATACTGAGTCGACACGCTGAGGACTATCCCACGCTTTACAAACAGCGGTGTCGCACGAGTATGGACCGCGAGCCCTGCACTGTCCAGGAATCCATGGCCATGGTGGCGCACCATACCCTATTGATGGGCGGCACGGGCAACAGATACCACCCCAACGGTTGGGCCGGCGGCACCTACGAGATGTGCAGACGACCGCCTGAGGATGTGGAAATCCCGCGATTCGATCGGCCCCTGCCCTATTGCTCAGATTTCTCGGATTTCTCATTTCTCGCCGTGGCCGTGGGGCTCGGGAACGAAGTCTGCAAAAAGATTAATGGCGTCAAGACGGATACGCTGTACCTGAATCCTAGTTTCGTAGACCTGAGTTTCAATTTCCTCCATGCTCTATTGGTCTACGGCGTAGATCCCATGTTACCCGGAGACGAAGAACACGCCGCACAGCGGTGGGAGAGCAGCATCGACATGGCGGGGAAATGCTGTGTGCGGCTCGCGGAGCAGTATCCTGACGCGGTTCCGCAGTATTGCCGGGAAGTGCTCGCGGCGTTGCAGTCCGGGAACTACCAAATACCAGTGCTGACGTTTTTACCTGGGGCACTCACGAGGAAATAAATCGATTCGTGAATTTCAAAAACCCGGGGTTCTGAAATAGGCCCAGGGGCAAAAATGTCAAATCGAAAAACATTATCAAGTAATCCAAGGACGGATGCGTAATGACGGGCAGGGGAATTTCCCCCAGTAAAACTAGCAACAAACCCAAGGAGGGCTCATGCTGTACCTTAGCCTCACCAATCTCACGAATGACTTGTTAGTGGTCCCGCTGACTCACGGTGAAGCCGTAATCTTGGAGCACCTGTACGATCGTGTTACCTTGCTGACCAACTGGACCGACGAAGAGGCCATGGCGTGGCGCAGACGGCCAGACGTTCAAGATCTACTAGGGCATGAAGTTGTTGACACAGGCTATATCGATGCCGACTGCCGGTTGACGGCCTGGTTCCATCCTGGAGACCTGGACCCAAAAGACATCAAGACTGTGGACACAATATCTCCGTTAGACCGCGATGGACGTTTGCTATTTGCTCTCAAGGGCATGATGGAGTGAGTAAATCAATGTAGTCGAGCAGCCCTGAGAATTCAAAGAGACAACTAATTCCTCGACTACCTGGCCGGTAGTCTAATTCATAGGCACCAGAAATTAATTCAGGGGGTTAATTGTTTCCCGAGGGAACAATTAATTCCTCGTCCAATACCTGGCAACGAGGATCCAAGACCCAAGCCCAGCGGCCAGGAATTAATTTCTAGTCTACTATTGGCCAATAGCCTAATTCATAGGCACCAGTAATTGGTGCAAGGAGCCAATCGTTCCTTGGGAAACAATTAATTCCTTATCCAATTACCCGGCTGGTAGCCTAATTCGCAGGCGCCAGTAATTAATTCAGGCACTAACGATTCCTTGGTAAACAATTAGTTCCTTGTCTAATGCCTGGTAGCTAGGGATCCTAATTCATAGGCACCAGGAATTACTTCAGGGACCAATTAATTCTTTGAGAAACAATTAATTCCTAATCTAATACCTGGTAGCTAGGGACCTGTCCCTCACCCGCCCTTACCTGTTTCGTAATCCACGACACACAAAAAGTACAACCCTGTTTTTTTCATATCAAATAGGCTTGACAGCAAAATTAATCCCTGAAATCCCAGGGAATCTTTTTACGTCAAGATCTATTTAGCAATTGGCAAAAACTATTTTTCAGCTATATAATTACCAAGAGACAAACACTCTGCGAAAGGACGACGGAATCTGAATTCAACGCAAGGGCAAATGAAATTACCCCTTGCATCGAATTGAGATTCTGTCACAAGTTACTCGTAAGGAAATTGGTCCCGTGATAGGGGATCTCGGGAGACAAGGCCCGGTAACTGTACCGGGGGTCTTTCACTCCGGAAGATGTCCATCTGTCCGGGGGCCAAAGCGACCACGAGGAGTTGCGAGGCGATATTACCGAAAGGATTAACACCCGAGTAAGTAGGTCCGGGGGAATACCACCGGACCGTGCGGGGGAGTCGGCAGACCAATGCCCTGGATTGGCCCTTCCCTTCCGCGTGGGGTTTGCCGCCCACACGGTTTAACCAGGCAAAATCAAAGTTACCTGATCCTTTCCCGGGGCGGGTTCCGATTGCTCGGAACCTGCACCCGGGGTTTTTGTTTGCCCAGGGAGCGTGCAAGTACGGGCGTGACCGGGACCGCAACCGTTCATCTCGGCTTGTTCTGTATCCCTGGGCAAACAAAAACGTTCAACCGGAGGTCACCATGACGAAGCGCAGAACCCCGATCGACAAGTTGAGCGGAGACGCCGTGGATTCCGTGGTCCGAACCATGGACTGGACGGAAGAGCTGGGCGAAGATCTCGACGGCTGGACCTGCTATGAGGTCACGGAATGCTCCTCGTGTGGGCACAAGTACGTGGTCGGCCTGGGCTGCTCGGAATGTCCGAAATGCGGGCACGAGTCGGATCCCATCGACGGGCCCATGATGAACTACTTCTACCCCGTTCCGTTCCTGGGGTCCTGTGAGGACGCCGCCAAGGCCCTGGGGCAGACCTGCGTCTGTGTCGTCGAGCTGAGCGACGGAACCCGTGGACTCGCGCTCACGGGTGGCGGCATGGACCTGAGCTGGGAGATCGCCAGGGCCCACGTGAGTCTCGGGTTCCTGCCCCCCGCTTGGCTTCGTCTGCCGCGCATGGCGGGCTGGGAGAACTACGGCGACGCGGCCTACATGATCAAGGTCTGCCTCGCAGGACGTCCTGATCTGCCGTGCTTCCTGGGGCCTCGTGGACCTGAAGCGCCTTGAGCAGGACCGGCGTAAGGCACGAGCCCGGAAGTCGGCCTAGCATCGCCACGCCCGAGGCCATCGGGCAGGGAAAATCCTTCGGGATTTCCCTTGAAGGTTTCGGACGGCTGGAACCTTCAAGTGAAACCTCGAAACCTGTTAAACTTGAAATGTCCCCATGGGGACAAATCAAGATCAATCGCAGGAGAGTACTATGAACGCACGCATGTATCGCTTCGACGATGGCCCGGACGGAACTATCCGGGTGACGTACCCGGACGGACACGAGGAAACTTTCCAGTCCTTCGCGGACTGGTTCACGGTGGAGTGTGAGAATCGCCGGATCGCCCGGCGGGGGATCTGAAACCTTACCGTACCACGCAAAGTGAAAGGGAGAAACTACCATGACGCAGCTTTCGCCAGAGCAAGTCGATACCCTCGTCACGCTGGTCAAGGACCAGGGCGCCATGCTCGACCTGTGGAGTGCTTTCGTGCGCGGGGAGGCACGCAAGCTCAACCTGGACGGCACGCCCGTCAAGGCGATCACGGATTTCGTCGCCGCGTTCCCCGAGGCCGCGGAGTTCAACCTGCGGGATTTCGGTCCCGAGGTCCAGGCTCCGGTGACGGTGTGCGGCCGTTCCCCCGTGAGTACCCCGATTTCCGGGGTCAAGCCCGACGTGTGCAAGGCGTGCACGAAGACCCGGGAGGAGCAGATCTACGATTACATGCGCAATTGCACGCTTCCCGCTGGCATGCTTCGCCAGTTTTCTATTGACACGCTAAGCCGTGAATGTGGTCTCAGCGTGTCTGCGGTACGGTACGCAGTCGCACACTCCAACCGAATCCACAGAAGTGTGGACGATCAATACACCGGCAGACGGCCCGCGGCGCTTTACTGGGCTGAGTAAACATATAACCTCGGCCCTTCGGGGCCGTTTTTGCCAGCGCATTTCCCGGAAGTGTTCTGGCAAAAACGAAAGGGGGATAAAATGCCCTGTGACACCCTGTATCGTAGGCTTGAGGTGATGGAGAGGGTCAAGATTGACACGGCCATCGAAGCTCTGGTCAAAGCCCTGGCCCAGGGGACCGCAACCGTCAAGACCGACGCGTTAGGCAGGACGCTGATCCAGGGTTGGAAAGTTCCGGCCGGGTTCTCCGACCTGTGTTGTCTCGGGATGGTGCAGGTCAAGGCCCAAGCCATGCAGCAGACCTGGCAAGCTGCGCTCCGGTTGAATCCGGCGCTCAAGCAAGATTTCGTCAAGCTGCACGACGCGGCCCACGCCGCAGGAAAGGGGCACTAAAATGACTCTGTACAGACTGCCAGTGATCGTTCAAATCGGAAGCAAGGGGGATTATTTCGTGATCACAAATACCTTCGCCATGGTGCTCAACGACCAGGGCGAAGTTATCGCGTTCAAGGGCTTCATGGATGGTTCCGTGGACGTGGGTTCCGTGGATGTGACTCGCGGCGCCTACGGCGATATCACGGAGGTATCGGCCACCACCTACCCCGGGGAAGATTACTACCGCATTGTACTGGAGTAACCATGAACTACAACTACACCCGGGCGCAACTGCGGCACCGGGAAAACGTCAAGATCTTCAACGATGCGTGCATCCTCCTCGGGATCTTCGCAATCGTGAGTCTCTTTCTTCGCATGATGTAGTTTCCCCTTTCCTTTCCCTGCGAGTTTGCTACAAAGAAACTCGCAGGGAATCAAAAGTGGAATCTCAGGAGGACAAAATGAACTTCGAGACTGAAATTGCCGCGAAGATGGTTTCGCGGTCCGGGCACATTCTCGTCCTAACCCAGGACGAGAAACGTCTGGAAAAGAAAATCCAGGCGGTTGCGCGGTCGATGCGCGATATGAAGGTCTACGTGTGGTCGACCACGGGTGGACTCCGGCCTGTGGGCGAGGCGATGAAGCCTGGTGGTGGGGATCCGGGGACGCTGATCCAGGAGATCGATCAGATTGCGCGCCCGGCCGTTGTGGTGTGCTACGATTACTGTAGCGTCTTCAATGCCATGCCAAACGCGGTCGTTCTGGCCCGGCAGATGAAGGACTACACGGAGCGCATGAAGGTCGCGCCGGCCGACGAATTCGCACAGATCGTGATCTGCGATCGCAAGGGTCCGGACATTCCCTTCGGGTTGACCGAAGTGGAATTCCCGGTCCCCGGGCGTGATGAAATGCGCCGGCTTCTCCTGAGCTTGACCGAGGTGTTCTCCGTCCCCACGGATTTCGACGTGGAAAAGACGGTGAATTGTCTTCTCGGTTTCTCCGCCATCGAGGCGGAAAATGCAATCGCGGAGTCGATCTCCGCGACCGGGAAGATCGATACCGCCGCGCTCGTGGGCTTCAAGCGCCGGATGGTCAATGCCGCGGGGTTGGAGTGGGTCGACCCGGACCCTCGCGGCATGGCCGGAATCGGTGGCTTGGAGAACCTGAAAAGGTGGGCCATCGAGGCCAAGGTGGGATTCGATCCCGTCAAGGCCAAGGAGTACGACTTGGCCGCGCCGTGCGGGATCATCATGGCGGGTGTTCCCGGGACCGGGAAGTCCGCAACGGCGAAAGCTCTGGCGGGCGAGTGGGGGTTCGCGCTGGTGCGGTACAACGGCGGGGCCATGTCGAAGTACGTCGGGGAAAGCGAGGCGAATTTCAAGGCAGTGCTTCGCAAGGCCGAGGCCGTGGCTCCGGCAATCCTTTTCATCGACGAGGCGGAAAAGGTTTTCGCCTCTGGTGGTGGGGAGACGGATGGCGGCGCTTCGGAGCGGATCGCGGGCGAATTTCTCACATGGTTACAGGAGAAGACTGCTCCTGTATTTGTCGTCATGACGGCGAACAATCCGAAGGCACTTCGCGCGGAGCTTCTCCGTGCTGGCCGGATCGACATGAAGTTCTGGTTGGACGTGCCGAATCGAGCGGAGCGTCTGTCCATCCTGGACGTGTTCACGCGGAAGTATCGCAAGGCTCAGGGAATCGACCGTGACGCGGTGGCAGATGCTTCCAAGGGGTGGACGGGAGCGGAAATCGAGTCGGCGATCAAGGCTTCGCTCCGGAAGTGCATGATTTCCGGGGAGGAAGTCACGACGGCTCTGGTTCTCGCGGCGCTTCGGGAGACTCCGAAGGTTGCGGAGAGCTTCGCGAAGGTGAAGGAACTTCGCGAATGGGCGACGGCGGCTTGCATGCCGGCCTCGCTTCCGGATGATCAGCCGGAGGTTGCGCCGCGCCGACAACTGGGAGTATTCTAGGGTTCCTTTTTCCTGCCGATGAGTTAGGAGAATTCGTCGGCAGATTAAAAAGAATCCTTGCAACGACCGAAAAACCTGTCACAAATCTTTTGTGGCCGAAAGGAAAGGACACCATCATGACTCTGAACATCCGTGAGCTTCCGGCGAGTGCGCTCGTGGCCGTGGACATTTCCCGGCGTGGGGGGTGTCACTACACCCACGCGAACGAGGAGGTTTCGACGTCCGAGACTGGGGCGCTGGTCCGGAAGTACGACGGGACCGTGACACTCGACAACCCCGACGAGTACCGTGCAGCTTCCAAGCTGCAGGGGAAGGTCAAGCGGGCATTTTCCGCTGTCGGGGTTCACTCGGCGGTGGGAATTCTCTGCAACGTGGAGAAGATCCCGGAGATCGAGAAGATCGACCAGGAGCTTTCCGCGGACGTCGCGGCGTTCAATTCCGCAGCGCAATTCACGAGGCTCGATTTCACGTGCCTCGTGTTCAAGGTCGAGGGCGAGAATACCAAGGTGTTGGGCTCAATGCTCGACGGGCTGGGCGACAAGCTCACGGAGCTGGAAGCGGCTCTGAAGTCCCTGGAGCCCCAGTCCATGCGCCAGGTCCTGGCGGGTCTCGGGGGTTACGTCGAGATGCTTCCGACCGAGGCGGCCGAAGTACTCAGCAATGCGCTCGCCCAGGCGAAGAAGACGGCGAACGTGCTGTCCCGTGGCGAGAAGAAGCTGTCTCGCCTGGACCGCAAGCTCGAGGAGTTGGCGAACGGCCAGAACGCCGTCGAGGCGCTCGAGCGGCTCAACGCGCCGGACCAAACCCGGGACATGAAGCTCCGGGCCAGGGCGATCCAGAAGGTCATCGACGAGAAGTCCGACACCGTCGATGCCATCGAGGCCGTGAAGGCCAAGATCGACGAGGTTCCCATCAGCCTGGCCAGGTTCGTGTGCATGCGCCAGGTCGAGGCAGTGCCCGAGTCCACGGAGGTGGCTTCGGAGGTGCTGGCTCGGTTCGCGAACATGAGCGAGCCCGTGGCCGTGGCCGACGCGGAGTAATTCCTTTTCCTGCCGATTAATTCGAGGAATTAATCGGCAGATTAAAGGGATGGACTCGCTACAAATCAGGAGGCCAAAATGTGTAAGTTTCTTTCGGTCATTGTGCGGAAGTCTGGTGAGATCCTTTGCGACCCAGAACACACGGATTCCCATGAGGATCTGTTACAGGCCAATGGGGTCCGTGATTGGATTTGTTCTCAGGGAATGTTTTGTCGGGTGGAGTTTACTCCGCCCGAGGATCATTCCCAGGTGGGCGACGTGTCGAAGTGGGAGTTGAAGGTCGACGAGGAATCAACTCCCGAATGGTTCGACCATGCAGACGTTCGCGCCAGGCTTTCAACTATCGTCGAGGGGATGTTCATTTCCACGAAGAAGGATTTTCTTCTGGGTGGGTGTTGGATTCTTCTCGACGGTGCTGTCGTGGAGAAGTGCAAGAACGTCGTGATCAAGGCGATGTACGATTCGTCTCAGGTCGGGGAGATGTGTGGTTCGTCTCAGGTCGGGACGATGTACGATTCGTCTCAGGTCGGGACGATGCGCGATTCGTCTCAGGTCGGGGAGATGTACGATTCGTCTCAGGTCGGGACGATGCGCGATTCGTCTCAGGTCGGGACGATGCGCGATTCGTCTCAGGTCGGGGAGATGTGTGGTTCGTCTCAGGTCGGGACGATGTACGATTCGTCTCAGGTCGGGGCGATGCGCGATTCGTCTCAGGTCGGGGAGATGTGTGGTTCGTCTCAGGTCGGGACGATGTGTGGTTCGTCTCAGGTCGGGGAGATGTGTGGTTCGTCTCAGGTCGGGACGATGTGTGGTTCGTCTCAGGTCGGGGAGATGTGTGGTTCGTCTCAGGTCGGGGAGATGTGTGGTTCGTCTCAGGTCGGGACGATGTACGATTCGTCTCAGGTCGGGACGATGTACGATTCGTCTCAGGTCGGGACGATGCGCGATTCGTCTCAGGTCGTGGGAGACAACCGCGACAAGTAATCCTTTTTCTGCCGATTAATTCGAGAGAATTAGTCGGCAGATTAAAGGGATTGACTCGGAGGCTGTCATGAATAAGCCGAAAGCACGCATGATCGCGGCTTTGCTCGCGAACGGATTTGTAAAATGCGAGCCGGACTACTACGCTCACCAAGCGTTCAAGCGGGATTACCCGTGGACGCGGCTTGACGCGGTGCTCGCCGGTGCGGTCATCGCGGAATACGATGCGGGAGTTTGGACCTTGCATCGTGCTCGCGCGAAGATCGAAAACGTGGGCCCGGAGGACATACTTTCCGGGCTGGCTTTACTGGGCGAGGAAGGCGCGCCCTTACCGAAGGAGACAAAATGAAGGTCAAGGAATTCAATTCGGAAATGGCTCTGCTGCTCGACCGTTCGAGCGACGTGCGGGCGGTCTGTGACCGCGTGATGGACTCGTGGCGGTACAACCTGGCCGACCGCAAGCTCGGTCCGGCCTACCAGGACGAGTCGGGCAACTTCATCACGGGGCTCGACCTCGCGGCGTACCTCGCGAGCATCGTGGGGCAGCGCGGCAAGCTCACGTTCCCGACCTACAAGGCGCGGCGCGCGAAGACGATTCGCGAGGGCGAGACGGTGATCAGCGCCACGGATCGCGGCGGCCGGGCCATCGGCCTCGTGAGCAACGCCGACGTGTTTTCTTTCGGCATTTCTTTCGAGGATCAGATGGTCGCGTCGATCAAGGTTGCCGATGGGTCTCCCACGGTCGAGACCGGGAAGGCTCGGACGTTCATGGTGCAGGACATCTACGGCACGCCCCATGAGGGACTGGACGAGATCGTCGTGGAGCCCGAGACGCCGGAGCAGAAGATCCTGTTCCAGGAGACGGACCGCGTGGCCTTCCAGTACCTGATCCATCCGAATCGCTGGACCAGCTTCTACGGCAGGCCCTACATCCTGGCCAAGGTGGCGATCCTACGGCTCCAAGATCAAGTCCGGCACCTCAAGGCGGAGCGTACCCGAGTCCAGGGTGCGCTCGGAATTTCCAAGGCCGAGTGGCCGAAGTCGGCGACGGTCGGCGAGAGCAAGTCGGTGAAGGTTCCCGCGTTCAACGCCTTCGTCGATGGCGCGAATTTCCATGGCGAGTTTCCCACGGTGGAAACTTCGCAGGAAGGCCTCGGTGAGTGCGGGGATCTGCTGCATCGGTGCAACGAGCTTCTCACCGAGCTTCGGTTCCACGTGCGCGCGACGGAATTCGCCTTCTACTCCCAGGTTCTCGTGCCTGGTGTCAAGGATCTGGCCCAGTGGCTCAAGGGCGGCGTCGACACCCTCGAGAAGCCTTCCTGGTGCGGGGCGTCCTGGGCCACGGGCTATCGGGAGCCCAAGGGCCGAACGGACTTCGCGGTCCTGTGCCGGCCGGGTCTCCCGACCCTGCGGTTCCGGGTCTGGGAGAAGTCGGAAAAGGTTGCGGTCGAAACCTAGAACCTCGCAAGATAGGTTGGAGGCGCCGTGCGGGTAGGCGAGTGATTTCTTTTAGCATCGAGGAGTCTAGGCTCCTCGATGCGCTAAAGAAATCAGTCGCGATAACTGAAAGGGGAAATACAATGGCAGATCTGGTACTGTTGAGCACAAAGCTGCGGCATCTTCACACCGCAGAAGACGCACTGCGGAAACTCAGAACGACGCTCGTGCAGGAAGTCTGGGAGTGCAAGGACGTTGACGAAGACAAGCGGCTCCAAACGATTTCCTGGGCGGGCTTTCCGGTCGACGCGGTCAAGCTGTACCGCGACGCCCACGGCACGACCCTCCGCGAAGCCAAGGAATACATCGACAGGCTCGTGGGCGCGTGATTTCTTTTCCTGCCGATTAATCGAGGGATTAGTCGGCAGCATAAAGCAATCAACTGCAACTCAGGAGGACAACATGACAATGACACCCGAGCACTTCGTGGCGAATATCGGTGCCGAGATTCGCGCAGCCTTCGAGAACGATCCCGAGGCCATGGAGCGAGCCATCGAAACTCTCGGCCGAGTGCTCGCGGGGCTGTGCAGAGATTTTCGGCCCGTCGATCTTCCTGAGCCCTTCGACGTGTTCGCGGAGTGTCGTCGAATTCGCGATACCGAAGGGGCGTTGAGAGCGGGCCTGTACTACCAGAGGGCAATGGGCTGCAGCGCCGCGGTCGCGATGGTGACCGTGCGGTCAATGCCATAAGGAGAAAACCATGGACGACTACACCGAGAGCTTGGAACGACGTCACGCTGGCGAGCTGAAGCAGGCGCGTTTGGCTTACGAGGAGGTCAAAGCGAAGCTGGAAAAGATGTACGCGAAATGCGAAGTGCTCAGCGCCCGGTGTTCTGCGCTGGTCGAGGAGCGTGTGAGAACCGAGATCGAGCGCGACAATTTCCGTGCGGAAGCGGAGACGCTTCGCATGGACGTTGCCGAGCTGAAAATCAAGCTCGAACTTCGAGGGAGGCCGTGATGTTCATGACGCAACTGAATCAGCAGCGAATCATTTGGCTCGGCTTTCAGCCCACGCGGTTCAGCGGGTTCATCGAGGCCGTGGCCGCGATCATTGACCTCACCATGGCGACGGCGATGCCGGAGGTGAAGGGCGAGAATTGATTTCTTTTCCTGCCGATTAATCGAGGGATTAATCGGCAGCATAAAGCGATCAATTGTTCGTGACAAAACGAAAGGAGACAACATGATCATCGAGATTCACGGACGTCGGCTCACGGTATCGGAGTCGGGCACTACGGTCATGTGGAGTGAGGTCATACGGCACAAGAGCGAGGAGCGGCCCGCGACGGCGTGTCGGTGTTCACGCTGCGGAAAGGAGTCGCTGTCGGTCCAGGCGTACCGATTTCTCAAGCGGATTCGGCGGAAGACTCCCGACTATCCGCGGGCGAGCGCTGGGCTGATCGCACGTCACCTTGGAGTGTCGTGGGCGACGGCCGTGAAGGCGTGCATGGAGCACCCCGAGATCCAGGCATACTTCTGGCACGGCAAGTCCCCGCGGTACACGTACCGCGATTTCTTCGTCGATTGATTTCTTTTCCTGCCGATTTCAGGAGAAGTCGGCAGCATAAAGCGATCAATTCTGGCAGCTCAAGGAGGATACCATGGAACCCTACAAGACCATCGAGTTTCCGCGTGGCATCGTGGCGAAGATTTACCCCGATGTCGGGGTCGAAAACCCCATCCGGGAGTACGACTGCGAGCCCCACGTGCAGATCTGGCATCGGAACTACGACTTCGGAAACTCAAAGGAGTTCGCGCGCCTCGAGGATGCCGAGCGGTTCTTTCGCGAGAGCCTTCAGCACCGCAAGGGTACCTCAAAGGTCTACTGGCTCCCGGTATATCTGTACGATCACTCCGGCTTGACCGTGAGCACGGGCAAGTTTTCCTGCCCGTGGGATTCCGGACAGGTCGGGTACTGTTGGTTTTCGTGCGAGGAAGCGCGGGATGTTTGGGGCATGACGCCGAACCAGGCCAAGGTCGAGGCTCAGCTCAAGGCCTGCGTGAAACTCCTCGACGACTACCTCACGGGAAATGTCTACGGCTACGTCATCGAGGACCACGAGGGGAACGAGCTGGATTCCTGTTGGGGTTACTTCGGCGACCCCGAGGGGAACGTGATTCCCGAGGCCACGGTTTCGGCCGAGTATTACGTCGGCAAGACCCCGGAGCAGCTTCGGCTCGCGATTTAGAAAGGAGAAAATCATGGCCATGCAGCTAGGGTACTGGAAGCACCAGCTTGCCTATCTGCAAGAGCGTGCAGCAGCCCAGCGTGCCGTGCTGGTTCCGTTGGAGCCTGCCGCCTTTGATTTGGCGTGCACGCACATACGGGAGTGGGAAAACCAGATTCAGTACGCGCTCGACAAAATTGCTTTTCTGTCTGCACCTAGCGTTTAGGTGTGCAACACAGGAGAAAACCATGCGTTGCCCTGAGCGGTGTCTTTGTGGGGCTCCGGATTGCCCCGAGTGTGGCAGGGCCCAGGGGTTTTCCCAGTGTCCTTACTGCGGACAATGGGCCTGTGACAACCCCGAGTGCATCGAGGCCGGAGAACGTGGGGACGACCCGGAGGGCCCGCCAGACTACGACATGGACGACGATTCCGACGACGATCCGCCAGACGACATCATGAACGACGACTGATTTCTTTTCCTGCCGATTAATCGAATTAGTCGGCAGCATAAAGCGATTAGTCGCTTGTGGCACAACGGAAAAGGAGAAAAACAATGCAGACTTCTGTGCATCAGGATAAGCTCGATTTCTTCATGCAAATCATCGGTGCGGACAAGAGCAATGATCTCTACGTTCGCCAGCGCATCACGGAGCTAACCGAACTTCTTGCCAAGCCAGAGACGAATCAGCTTCTGGCCTTCCGGGATTTCATCCGAAAGGTGGACCACGACAACGAGCTGGACAAGTTCGTGGCGGGCTCTGGGTATCGGATTAAGGTCATCCCGCCGGGGAAGGATGCAGTGAAGGCACCTGAGGCTTTGGCGCCGAACGCACCGGGGGCAACGTGTACTGAGGTGAAGCCTCCGGAGGCAAAGCGTACTTACCAGGGAAGCATGGTGCTGATCGACCGAATTCGCCACATTTTCCTGTGTGTGCTTCCACAGGACAACAAGAACATGATTTCGATTCCGGAACTCATGGAGTACCTGGGCTTCCCGAGTGTGCTGGTGCCACGCGGTGGGCGAGACACGGCGGCGTACGTCCGGGATTACTCCAAGCTCCACCACTTGCTCAACGAAGAGTACAAGCGTGAGTTCAACCGGCACGAGAACGAACGGCGGTCTTGGGACCAGTCGTTCGTTCGCTACAGTTTCAAGGGATAGCGACAAAACCCAAATGAAGTAAAGGAGTTGAAGAAATGAAGCGTATGATGTAGAAAACGACTTGTCACGAATCAGAAACCTGTCACAACTGAATCAGGGTAACGAACAACTTGACTCAAAAGGAGAACGACAATGGACGAGAACGAGACGGTCGATGCGGTTCTGAATGGTACGCTGGTTTCCACCCCGGACGTGGCCCCTGCGGCGGCTCCCGAGCCCCCTGCGGAGGTCGCGGAGACGCCCGCGAAGCGGCACTACAACTCCCGCGGGGACGGCGAGGCGATTCGCCAGCGCATCGCGGGCTACGTGCTGTGCAACCTGGCGGCTGGCGAGGCCGTGTCCGTGGGCCAGCTCTCGCTGGCGCTGGGCATCGAGGCCGTGGTCGTGGGGTACCACGCGCGGGCGCTGGCGGCCGAGGGAAAGATCAAGGCCCAGGGCGAGAAGCGCGGGCGCAAGTACACCGCGGTCCTGAGCTAGGCCACGGGCCTAGATACCTACGAGGAAAACAATGACCACGCCACCGGGTAATTAAGTTCACTGCTGAAGCTTGTTTGGCTTGCTTTGTTTTGCTCTGGTCAACCTTGAACAACCCAACACCCGACGGCGCAACAATGAAGTGATGGCTTTTCCTGCTGATTAGTTCATGAGAATTAGTCGGCAGATTAAAGCGATCAATTCACACAGGAGGACGAAATGAAATACATCAACGATAATACTGGCTTCACGCTCGCGGAAGGTTTCTTCGGTCTGTTCTGGCTCGGCGGCGTGGCGGTGCTGATTTTCCTGGTGAAGCACTGCAACTGGTTCACGTTCTAGGAGGTCATCATGTCCGTGACTTTCGGTTGTCCTGGGGCGCAGGATAAAACAATTCCGTGCCGCATTTGTGCCATGGATCTGGCCGATGGGTACACCCAGGCGGGTGAGACTTGCTCTCGTGGCTGCCCGGGGACCGAGGAAGTTTCCACGGCGCCGGAGTGCAACTTCGCCAACGTGAACGCGCGTGCCGTGCTCGAGGCCCTGGGGATCTCAAGCCCCGAGCTTTACGGAGAGATTAAGCACGAGGATCTTCCGAGTTTCATTCGGAAGATCATCCGGGTCATGAATACTCAGGCCGTTCACGGCATGACGCGGGAGACCCGAGAGTCCGGCGGCACGGGTACCGGCCACTGTCGCGTCATCGAGTGCGGAACCTCAGTGGAGCGTTGCACCGAGCGCCTCGATCAACTTCTAACCCTGGCGAAGTGGGCCCAGGAAAACAACCTCGGAATTTCGTGGGGGTAGAAATGAAATACCAGAGCTACGACGAAGCATGGGCTGTGATGGGACCGAAGTTTCTCGCGAAGGTGGAGGAGATCAAGCGAGAGCTTGACACGCTGGTTTCTGGGCTCTCGATTCCGGGCTACGAACTTTCGGTATACGGACCCATCGCGATGGACGGGGGCGACGAGAGCTACACGGTGGGCGTGGAGGTTTTGCGGGACGAGGAGATCGACGAGGACTTGAGTCTGGACATCGAGTTAACGCTGGCGGATGCCGCGAGCTATGATGGATTCGACGACCAGGATTCCGAATGGGGCGTCAACATCATGATGTCGACGGTTTCCCAAGCGGGAAATGTCCTGGGAAACTACACGCCGTACAACTACTCTGATCGAGTTTGGACCCGGGAATCTGAGGAGCTTGACCAGCGTCTTGATTACCTGGAAGTTTCCGAGATCATCTACGGAGTCGAGGAACACTTGACGAAATAACGGTTGACGCAAACAAACCGTCTGCTACACAAATACCAGGAGGATACAATGGGAACTCGAGGACTCACGATCGTTCGGCTCGATGGCGTGGAGCGCGTCGCCCAGTACGGGCAGTGGGATCACTACCCCGAGGGACAGGGCTGTGATGTTCTGAAGTTCTGCCGCAAGCACCTGCTCTCGAAGAAGAACAGGGAGATCTTCAAGGAAGCCGTGTACCAGACGCGGTTCATTTCGCCGCAGGAGTACGACGACCTCTGGGAGAAGGACACGGGCGAGAAGATGCCCAAGAGCGGTCTCGTGGATTACTTCGTTGCCAAGAAATTCGGCACGCTGCACCCGGAGTTTTCCCGAAATACCGGCGCTGGGATTCTCGCGCTGGTGCTCAACGGAACCACTGGCCTGCAGAACGAGATCGGTTTCATCAAGAATTCTCTCTTTTGCGAATGGGCCTACTGCATCGACCTCGACGCCAATGTCCTGGAAGTTTACAAGGGATACCAGAAGTCGCCGCACACCAAGGGGCGCTACGCCGGCGCAGCCCAGCGCGCCTATTACCCGTGCGCGCTCGTCGCGACCTTCAGTCTCGCGAAGCTGCCGAGCAAAAAGAATTTCCTCAAGGCCATCGCGGACGCGGTGGGCCAGGACAACACGGACTAATCCCCGGAGGTAGCGATGCCCAAGTTTACGGTACGGCTGATCAAGGTGGTTCACCATCTGGTCGATTGCGACTTCGAGGTCGAAGCCAAAGACGAAGACGAGGAAGACCCCTGCGGAATGTGCGGTCAGCCCGCGACCCATCAGCATCACGGCTACGGTTACTGTGATGCCTGTTGGGAGGCGCGCGGTACTGAGGTGTAGGTGGGGACAAATCAAGATCAATCCCGAAACTCTCACAATAGGAGGTGGGGACAAATCAAGATCAATCTTTTTGCATGGGGACAAATCAAGATCAATCTTGTAAAACACCTGCATGAGGGACCGAGATCACTACCGAGAGTACCAGCGGCTCCATCATGGCCAGCGGGCATGGCTTCGCCGGCTCGCAGACATTGCACGGCTAGGAGGTCGATGTCGGGATTGCAGAGCAGAAGTTAATCTCCGGATCGTTGACCGTGAAACCCTGAAAGCGAGAAAGGAGATCGCAGAGGAAGATCTACTGGGTTTTATTTTGCTTTGCTCCCGCTGTCACGCTGAGGTAAAGCGCAATAAAATCTGCCACGGAATCACAGGTTACCGGCACCGCGGGTGTCGTTGTGAGGTTTGCCGATCAGCTAAACGAGCCAGCCGAAACAAATCTTGAGTTGTTTTCTGCCAATCAGCACAGCTGGTCGGCAGACTAAAATTCAAGGCTTGACATTTCCGCTCGATCTGTCATGAGTCAGCTAGGTCTGGAATTATTTCTCGCTCTCGGGTTCAAATATTTATTTGTCCCGGGGTTCCGAACCAATTGCCGGGGAATTAATTCCCCTTGGAGTAACTATGCCGACGTCGCTTGAATTCGTCACGACCAAGTCCTGTTACTCTCCTTGCGCCGAGTCAAAGCTTTGGCTCAACGAGAATCCCGAGATCAATTCTGCCTGGAAGAATTGTCCCCGGGCTGACTGGATGCTCTGGGCGCTTCGCAACATTCCGCATGGGGTAACCCGCGTGAGTCCCCGATGGTTTGCCTGCGATGTGCTTGAGCGCATTGTTGCTCACAGGAGACAGCGGGGGAAAAAGATCCCGAAGCGTTTCGACTATTTCATCCGGCAGATCAGGCTATACTGTCAGAAGCCCGATGAAGTTAGTTTGCTCGAACTTCGGATTCGGGTCCAGCGGTTTATCGGGGACAAGCTGTACTATGGTCCTGACCCACTTCCCTGGAAGCTCCTGTACTTCCTGGTGCAGTATTCCCGCGACACCATTCGCCCATACATTTGGAGCAATGTCTACGGGATTGACTCGGCTGATTTGACTTGGGCGGCACGTCGGCTCCGTCGATACATTCCCGAGTTTCCCCTGGAGAAATGAAATGCGTAATTCTAATTCCATCGTCGAGGATGTCAGGCAATTAGCCGAGCAGCACAGCGCGCAAGCCGAGGAGATCAATAAACTCCGAGCCGATTACGAAGCCATGAGGCTTAGCATCGGCACCGTGGTTCAGATCAAGGAAGCGTATCGTGTGGCGCTTGCCGAGCTTTCCCGGGTGGCATTTCCTGGTGAGGAGGACAAGACCGCGCAGGAAATCGGCCTGGAGATTGAGCGACTGCAGATTTCGCGTGCAGCTGCCGCGGAATTAGGGGAGAGTTATCGCCGTGAGGCGGATACCCGGCTGGAGCAACTGCACGCTGCCCGGGCCGAGATCTCCGACCTGAAAGCGGGGCTAACGGCAGAGGCGGAAATGACCGAGAGTTTCAGGCGGGAAGCGAAGAAATACAGCACGGATATTACCCGGCACGTAGTCATTCACGGAAAGCAGGAGCGTGAAATTGCCGACCTCAAGCAAAAGCTCGCGCGAGAGACTGATCTCCACGACGTCGACGGGAAGGCTTTGATTTCCGCTAAGGCGGAACTCCGGGAAGCCATGGGGCAGATTCAGTCGCTGCAGACTCGGATCAAGTGTTTGAGTGCAGCCATCGAGACTGCGGGCGAGGAGAAGGAAAGCCTGCGACGCGAGTGCGAGACGACGGTTCAGAATTACAATCGGCTCATCGCGGATTTCAGTGAGATCGTGGGTCTCGTGATGCCGGGCAAGGCATACGAGTATTCGTGCGAGGTTGTGGGCGCGGTTCGCGCTCTGGCAGATACAAAGCCTCAGGAGATTGCGGCGCTCCGAGAGGTAATCGAGATTCTGAAGCGGCGCTGCAATGATTACCAGAGCGAGGCCGAGACGGCCACCCGGGAACACAATAAGCTTCTCTCAGTCCTGACGGAGATTTTCCGTCACGTCGTGCCGGGCAAAGCTTGGGGGTCTACCGGGGAGGTCATCGACGCCGTCAAGTCTGCGGTGACGAGTCGAGAGCACGGATGCGCCGAGGCCCTGACCGAGATTTTCCGTCTTGTAGTTCCGCACGATAACCCGCCCACGGATTCCGAGGAGGTCGTCACAGCAGTAAAGACGGCAATGCTTCGGAGCCAAGCGGCGCACGAGTTTCGGGACAAGGTCCAGGGTTTGCTCAAATAGGAGGTTCAAAATGTCGACACGTTGCCAGATTGGGTATTGGAATTCCAGGGCCGAAGCTCACCGAGGCGCCCCGGCGGTGCTGATTTACCAGCACAGTGATGGCTACCCGGAGAACATGCTCCCCATCATCGCGGATTTTCTCCGGGAGTTTGTGCCACTGCGTGGTATCGAAGACGACGAATACCTCATGGCGCAGCTTCTCCAGCATCTCATTAAGGATCGCCTCGACGCCCTGGCTCCGGTGTGGGCAGAGCACGGATGCGATCCCGTCGATCGCTTCCTGGGTTTCGGTCTCTCGATGCAACAGCACACTGATAACGATTATCTCTACTGCATTTCTCCCGAGGGTGTGGACGTTTTTGACCAGACAGGATCACTACTGTCTCCCCGAGACAGCAAGGCCATGCTCAAGGGAGTGGTTCCGAAACGGTTTCGTTAGGAGGACGTCATGATCATGCCTGATGACCCGCGTGTTCTTGCCGTGCTGGCAAATCTTTCGGCCCTTCGGGGTAAATCCGTGACGGCACGTGCACGGATTTGGAAGGGCCCCTACCCCACACCGTATGATTACCGCGATACTGAGTGGGCATTCTGGGGACTCGCGATGGAACAGGATAGCTGCGGCCCCATGGCTTCGGGCTACCCCATGGTGATGTGCTGTGTCGAGAAACCATCCTGGGATTCTGCTGCTCAGAGATTCCAGCGCCGGGAATTCTTCGATGACATCGTGGAGTTCCAGACGCTGGAAAGCATTTCCGCGCTGGCCAACAAATAATTGATTTCTTTTCCCGCGGATTAGCCAAGCTGGTCCGCAGCAACGAAAGGCAAATACAATGTGCCGAATCATCGCGCTCGTCGGAATTTTGTTTGTGGGTTGCGCGGGTGGAAGTACTAATCGGAGTGCCCCAGGTTCTCCTGGCGTGCTTCCCGGGTACACCCCGGTAGTCGTCAATGGGCAGATCACGCATTACGTGTGCAGTGATCGCAACAATTGCCCAGTCCCGACAGTGCCGTGTCCTTGGGATTGATTTCTTTTCCTGCGGACTAATTCTTTAGTCCGCAGCATAAAGCAATTAATTCTCAGTCACAGGAGAGCGCTATGCTGTACTGTATGCTCGCCGCCCTGGCGCTCGCGGATCCGTTTTATTTAATCCAAACGCGCACGGCGCCCTTGAAGGTAATGCCCGACGCAGTGCAACACCGTGTTGCTAAATATTACGGATACGTACGTCCCACAACCACGTTGGGACTGGAAGCGATTGCAATACCGGAAAGCTTTAAGACGTTGGTGCGTGAGTACCGTGAGTATAATCAAGAGGACAATGCCTTACTGGCCAGTGATGCTGATTTTTACTGGACAGACAGCGCGTTTCTACCCCCGCCGCATAAGCGGGGAATGACAGTAGGTTCCAGCGTTCTGATCACCAAAAGAATTCCATACCTTCCTATCGATGTATACGTGCACGAGCTCGTGCACGTCTATCAAAACAAGAAGTACAACCGCTTTGTGTTTGCTACTTGCTATTTAATCAGTCCAGTTCTACAAGCCTTGCTGGGCGTGGCAAGGATAAAATACAGTTTCATCCAAAGTATGGAAGACCAGGCCACGAGTGTGCAAGAGAGGTTCTGGTACTGGCTCGTGCAACGTTATGCAAACACGCAGGCCAGTGCGATCCAGAAGTAATTTCTCTTGACACGCCTTAGGTTTCTGTCACAAGTCATCTATCACTGGAAAGGCTACACCATGGACACCACGTTCAAGGTCATCTGTAATGAGAAGTCTGGCAACGATAAGACGGGCTGCATGCCCGTGTCCATGACGCATCGGGGCTCCTGCCCGCCGGCCTGTGGGATGCGCGGTGCTTGCTATGCCTCAGGTGGAAACATGGCGATTCACTGGCGCCGCATGGACGAGGGCGCCGGCCACTACTGGTCGGATTTCCTTCGCCTCGTGAAGAATTTCAATGTCACGATCTGGCGGCATAATTCCGCGGGAGATCTCCCGGGTCGAAACAATCGCCTGTCCCGTGGACAGTGTCTTGAGTTGGCTAGGGCTAACGTTTCCGGTGATCGGAATCGTGGGGGCTATACCTACACGCATTACCCGGTGCTCGGCGACTCTTGTGTTGCCCGGCATAACCGCGGCGTGATTGCGGAAATGAATTCTCTGGGGTTTCGAGTTAACCTCTCTGCCGATTCCATCGAGCAGGCCGACGCTCTCAAGGCCCTGGGGATTGCGCCCGTCGTCGTGGTGGTTCCGAGCGACACAACTCGGGGGTTCAAGACTCCTGCTGGGAATACCGTCGGGATTTGCCCGGCTTTCTTCCACGATACCACGTGCTCGAAGTGTCGGCTTTGCCAGAAGAATCGTTCGGTCATCGTTGCGCTCCTGGCCCATGGCGTGAAGAAGAACACCGCTGACGCGATTGTCCGGAGTTAACCATGCGATACCGTGAAGCCGTGCGGTTGAAGCCCGGTGACAAAGTGCAGGTCAAATTGCGCTCCTCGGTGCGGGCTTCGGAGCTTTCCCAGTACGTCGGAACGGTGAAAAGAATCATCGTCGCGAGTGACGCGCGTGATGGCTTTATGTGCCCGACACTAGTCTGTGAAGTGCAGGTAAAGCTCCGTGGCTGGTCGATGGATTTCTACTTTCGCCACACCGAAGTCAAGCGCGCTTAGGAGGACACCATGGGTTTTACTCACTATTGGAGACAGTCCAGGGATTTCACGGCCAAGGAATGGGGCCGAATCGCCGAGGTTGCCCGAGCCTGTGTCGCGAAGGCCGAGCACGAGGGGATTCGTCTCGCGGGCTGGGATGGCACGGGCGAGCCGCTGATCGATTCGGATAGGGTTTCGCTCAATGGCCGCGAGGACGAGTCCTGCGAGACCTTCCTGCTGACCCGGGTCCGGGAGTCTGATTTCAATTTCTGCAAGACGCGGGAGCGTCCATACGACGACGTGGTCGTTTCGATTCTTTTCGCCGCGAAGTCAATTGCGCCGAATGCAATTTCGGTTTCGAGCGATGGCGGTGACGACGCCATTGTGATGAAGCTCGGCGTCGTAGTGCCAGCGCCTCCGAAGGAGTAAACCATGAGTTACGATAGCGCCAACCTCAGGGATCAGTACATCGCGCAGGCCAAGGAATTCGTCAATAGTGTCGTCATGGAACTGAAGGCCCGGGGTTATGTAGTGGAGTACCACGAGGAACCGTGGGACACCTGGCACGAGATTGGCGGAATCAAATGCACCATTTCCCCAAGCTATCATCTCGCTGGGGACTCATGGCACCCATGGCCGAAGCACGCCGAGGTCAAGTGTCGTTTCCCGGACCATGCTGATGTTCGGGTCAAGACTTGGCAGTGTCCGAAAGGCAAGTGGAACTCCACACCTGCAAAGGCCGCTGAGTACATCGCGAGCAAGGTCGAGTTGCTCAAGCCCCTGGAGGCCAGGGTGCGTAACGACAAGGCCCTCCTGCAGGAGTCGCAGGCCAAGGCCGAGGCAATTGGGCGAAAGATTTCTACGCTTGGTTGCCAAGTTGCGGCCCAGGGGGTTGCGGTGCCGGGTCAGGTCCGAGTGGTGGGTAAGGTTGATTTCAACACGAACCCTGAGCGGGCGGCGAGTTTCATGCAGGCTTTCGCCGAGCTACTTCAGCGCCACGGGCTTCTGTAATGGTTTCCTCAGGATGAATTGTTTCGTCCTGAGCTTAAAGAATTGCAGTTGACACGAACGAATCTTCCGCTACAACGAATCAGGAGGCCAACATGAGTGACCAGGACGCCGAGCTTTCTCGATTACTTTGCCGCAATCGAACGCTGCTCTACAGTGTCGGCTCGACGGGACAACTGGTGTGCCCGCTGTGTGGGGCGCATATGGATGTCAAGACCATGCGGACTGGGCATTCCTTCGTGTGCGATGTCGGCAGGATGGAATGGCTGCTCAACAAGATGTTCGGCACCGAGGAGTAGACCATGAGAAACACAGCGCACGCCGATTACCTTATGGACGCCCGGCGGGGAGAGCTTTTCAGCTTCTTGGACCGCTTGGCTCACGTCAAGGATCATGCCGAGTGTTTCGCCAAGACGATGAATACCATGCTCAATGATCCTGGGGACGAGCACAATCTGACGGGCGCTGGGCTTTGGACCGACGTCAGGGAAGTCGAGCTGGTGCTCGATAGTCTGCGCGAGCACCTCAACCGTGTGCAGGAGCGCTGCACGACTTTGCTGCGGAAGCTTCCAGCGGGAGGTCGACATGACGCGCCGTGAGGCTCTTGCATTAAATCAAGCGTCCAGGATGCTGACGCCTGAGGAGCAGCGCGAAGGTCTTCGCGCCCTGACGGCGCCGCTGACACTTCAGGATTGTTTCGCTGAGGTTCCGGAACTCCGGGACCTCGTCGAGCTTGCGCATCACTACGCAGAGTATCGCGATGGCAGTGACGACGATCTCTTCGATATCCTGGCACTTTGCCATGCGGCCATGGGGCTCGAAAGCTCCAAGCCTTGGTCACCTCTGAAGGATACGCCGTCAACCATCTCCTCCTGAAAGGGAGAGGCTTGAAAAAGCCTTGGTTGACTAGGGAGCTGGTTCGCAAGAGGAGTCAGCAGAAGTTGGTTGAGAGATATACATACACACCCACGAGTGCTCCTCAAGCTCATGGCTCTGTGGCCTTGTCATTAAAAGGTTCTAGGGAAAGAACCAGTGTGCAAGGCTTAAAAACCTCTTCCAACAATCCCGATGAGGCTCTCACTTCCCTTTCGAGGGAAGGGCAGAACTCGAGAGTATCTGCCGTTGGGTCGAACAATTATTTGTTCGATCCTTTTTAACCAAAGATTGCGCGTGCAATCTTTACATAAGGAGCAGCGTTTCCTCCTCTGCCTTTAGGCAGAGGTACTACGCTGAAAATTGGATGAAAACCAAGTTTACGGTTGAGCTTGACCTCGACGACGATGGAATCCATTGCGGAGAATGCTATCGTTTCTTTACATCTGGTGGGATTCTCTGCGGCATTTTCGGTACTGCGCTGTGTCACGATGAAGGATACGGCATTACCGAGCGCTGCGCGGATTGCCTTGCGATTCCTGCAGCCGACGTGAAGTGTACAATCTGCGGGGCCCAGTGGTCCAGTCGTGATTTCGCAGCGTGCCCTTGTGCACATTTTCCGAAGGTGTAACATGCGCGACCGACACGAATCACTTTCCGTCATGATGTTCACAGAACACAAGGGTCAACCTTGTGTCATGCTGCGCCATCGGCTTGATGATGTCGTCGACATCTTCACGATTCCGCTGATTTTTCACCAGCGCAATACCCTGGAGCCCAGGATTGATGATGTCGAAATCATCGCGTCGAAGGAAGTTCTCGTCGAGAACGGCAAGGCCGTTCGATAGGAGGCAACATGTCTCTAAAATGTGACTTCGAGGTAACGGGCGAAGGTCAGCTGACCCTGGACCTCAGCGAGGTTGAGGACCTGACGCCTGAGGGTGTAGCGGCTTGGCTCAGCGATAGCGCCCATATCAAAGTCATCGAGCAGGGTGCTTTCGCGATTACTCTGGGCCCGCGGTACACTCCGGAAGACCTCCTTGCGGCCATCGAGGCAGAGAAACGGGAGCGCGAAGATGACGGCGTCTGAAACCATCAAGGCCATGGCACGAGCGCTGATTGAGCTTGACCAAAAGCTCATCGAATTGCAGCTTCAATACGAAGCCGAGCACGAGCCGACCTACTTAGACAAGCTCTGTTGGTTGGCCACGCGGGAAGATGGCGGTGAAAACTTCGTGCATCACATGGTGTTCAGCCACACATATCGCAACGAAAGCCTGAGTGAAGTCTGCAAGTATTTCGACAACAAAACCAAGGCAGGAGAAAAACCATGACGACCAAGAGGCCCGGCACGAAGTACATCGTCTGGATCTTCGGCGAGCACTACGAGCACCGCACGCTTCCTGCCGCCATCCGGCGGGCCCGCAAGGCCCAGGGTTACTGCAATGGCGAGCACCTCCAAATCATCGACGCCGCTACTGGTAACCAGGTGAGCTTCTAGCCACCCCAACGCCCTAGGCTGTGGCCCGACGAGGAGACATCATGATCCCCAATCTTCGACCTGAGCATCTCGTGGGCATCCCGGGCATCGGCGAGACAGAGGGTCTCGATGCTCAGAACATCGAGGTCAAAATCAAGCTCTTCACGCCGGATTCGTGCTTCACGTGGTTTGTGACTGAGTTCGACCCCGAGACCCAGGACTGTTATGGCCTGGTGTGCGGATTCGAAAAAGAATTCGGTTACTTCTCACTGGCTGAACTTCATGACGTCACGGGCCCCATGGGCCTGTCGGTTGAGCGCGACGCCTGGTGGACATCACGAAGTCTCAAAGACCTTCTGTTCCAGGAAGGCATGCTTTAGGCTTGACGGCTTCTCCGTTTCTGCTACAAAGAATTGACGGCTCGGAAGGCTGCGAGTTCGACTCTCGCCCGAGCCATAGGAAAGGAAACACCATGGACGTTCAGACCGCACTTATCGATAGTTTTGGGCTTGAGCTACGTGCAAAGTTCAACCTTATCCCTCGGCCCGGGGAGTTGGCGCACGACCACTACAATCGGCTGTACTATTCCTACATTCAGCCTGGAGCGATGGTTCCTGGTTTCGGCTACGGCCCAGAGTATCCCACCACTGGTGTACCGCTTGAGTATACGGCGCCAATCATTCGACTTTCGGACGGCGAGGCCACAGGCTTCTCTGGAGTAACGCGGAGGCGCCGACTCTCGGCCATCGCGGCCGATCTCTGTAAAGCTACGAAACGATACAACGATGAGTTCTTTGGCCGCACATCTTTCGGCTGGGCACCTGACGACACATTGTGGCCGGAATATGTTAAGTGCATTGCAGTGTATCCTGAGTCGGCTGGTTCTGATGGCTACAACATTTGCGTCGACATCATCTTCAACGACACCACCTACTCTCGGCGCAATTTCATGACGGGTCGCACCCGCAAGGGCCTGGCCCATGCCCAGCGCTGGTGTAATAAATTGCAGAATCTCCTGGGGGTTTAGATGCGACACTTCACGATTCAGCGTGTCACGATTCTTTCCCGCGTTGATGCCACGGATATCGTGTCTCTGCACACGGACCTGCCCGGCGCCGTCTGGGGCGAAAAGAATGTGGTGTTTGTTTTCCACTGTGCTCAGGGCACTGGCCCTGAATACGTCAAAGACACGCTTCGCATCTATGCTTGCGATGACTGCCACGTCGAGGTCATCAAAGGGTGAACCATGAGTACCAAAGCTGAATGCATCGCCTGTGATATCCTCGTCGACAAGTTCCAGCTTCTCTCGGCTTTCGAGGCCAAACAGCCTAGCATTCTGGCGCTTCTGGGTTGCTGTTGTCTGTCGCCGGAGTCGCGATTCGAGACTTTCGTCAAGTATCTCGCGGAGAAAGTAGTCGTCACCGAGACTACTGTTGATCTTCACAGCTTCGAGACCCAGACGACCGACTGGCAGGAGCAGTACTTCAAGGCTCTGGGTCAGTTCTGTCTGAAAGGCAGCTCTGCGGAATTCCGCACGGAGGACGGAGATCACTACCGCTACATCGTGATCGACGGCGTTTTCGTCGAGCAGCAGGGGGTTGTAAAGGTTCAGTACCCCGGCTAACACCTGTGCTTTCGACCAGGAGAGTCTTCACTCCTTTCCGCTTTCCTGGGCGAAAGCACTAATTTTTGGAGGTCAACATGACTCGGCAAGAATTCATTTTGGCTTTGCGGGCTCTGGACTACGACCCACGGCCCTATGTGGGCCGTGGTGCGCAAGGGCGCCAGTGCGTCGGAGTCGTGACGGGCAACCCCTTCAATCTTGGACTAGACATCGGCTTCAACGAGGGTGCACGTGACTTTATTGCGTCCTATGTCGCTTCCATGGACTCCGCGGTGTGTGAAGTCATCGTGTACTGGCCTGGGCTCGAATGGCCTGAGAGCGAGCCCGACCGCGACGCATGCGACAACATTGAGGAGTACTAGCATGACGACGCAAGAGTTCATCGACGTTCTGGAAAATCTCGGTTACGAGCCCCAGAGCTACAGTGGGCGCGGGATATACGGGCGCAAATGTGTTGGGGTTGCAACGGGCGATGTCTTCAAGCTCGGCCCGGACATCTGGTCCGATGAGGAAGCCCGCGAGTTCATTGAGTGTTGCAGCCCAGCCACGGATTCCATGGGGTTCGACACCATCGTGTACTGGCCCAACGTCGTGTGGCCCGATGAAAGCGAGGATTAAATGCAGTTTCTCCTGACACGAGAGGAAGTCGAAGCCCTGGTCGACCAGGAGTACCGAAGTCTCCTGGGCCGGGTCGTTGAGGTCACGAGACTCTCGGGCGCTTACGACAACAAAGTTTACGCATTCCGGTGTTCTGGAACCAAAGTCAAGCTCAACACTTCCGTCTATCCGCATTGGATGGACAGGTGGTGTGATGCTGTCTACGGTGTAGACATCGTTGAACCTGGCGTCATGGAGGATGAATTCCAGGAGCTTGCTCCCGGGACGATGCCACAACGTTGCTGGGTCTATGGAACGTGTCGGAGCATCCGGGGCGAGGAACAGCCCAGTGACATCATGGGGCTTGACACGGTGCTTTAATCTGTCACACTAAAAGTGATGACTAGTGCCGGTAACTCAATTGGTAGAGTGCTGCTGTCTGGGCTGCAGACCAGCGTACAGCACCTGAACTGCAGGCTGTTCAGCGCTTTCGGGACAGCTTGCCCCATATGTAGCAGTTCAGTACCGAGTCCATCGGGTATGCAGGTTCAAACCCTGCCCGGCACATTGTTTTCAACGCCACAGGAGGACTACCATGACTTTTAAGCAGCAGTGCAACGACATGTTCGCGGCCATCGAGGCTGAGCTTTCCACTGAGATGCGGGGAAATCCCGCGCCTTACCCGACTTTCCGTGTCTGTGGCGGTGTTGGGGTCTCAATCACGAATGTTTCCAGAACTGCAGAGCCACGCCTCAGCTGTGTGCTTTCTGCGCCGTCGTGTCGCGAACAGGAGTTTGTGCAGCGCCGGGTGAAGTCCAGGCTCGACCCCACGGCCATCGCCGAGGCCATCGTCGAGATGTCCAAGAAGTCCGAGTACTTCACGAAGGCCAAGCGGGAGCTTCTCGCCCAGGCCAAGGCTGCGGTTGTCCTGGCCGCGCCCGACGCTCCCGTGCAGCAGTACGGGGACGGCCTCTCGTTCAGCATTTTCGGCGAGCGATACAACGCAACCATCGAGATCGATCAGGATTCCGGCACTGTGGACCTCGTGGTCCGTTGCGTGGCTCATGGCTTTAGCCCCATGGCCCATGTACGCCGCGATGACTACGAGACCTTCTCGGCCGAGGCTTTTCAGCAGTACATCGCTGAGCTTTGGCAGAACGCTGCTGCTGAGCATGTCATGGCTTTTCATGCACAGGAGTCCGAAAAGCTCTCCCGAGAGCTTGCGGAGCAGCTTAATGACTGTTTCCCTCTCATCTCGGCTACGTGCGGCCCAGATGCCGATCACGTCGAGGTCACGGTTCGACAGCCCATGATCCGTGAACAGGTCGAGCAGCTCAATGCTTTCCTTGCTACACTGCAGGAGCCCGCATGAAAACGCAGCACTCGATTGACTTCCCGACCCCGTTGACTGCCAAGGAAATCAACAACTTCCGTGAGGCCGGTTGGTTCCTGGTGCGCCACGCTTTCCTTCCGGCTCTCGGCTCAGGTAAGCCGGAGCGCGATTCCGCGAAGCCAAACCATCGCTATACCTTCGAGAACTAGGAGGAGCCATGAAGAACGCCGCGAAGCTCGCCGCCAAGGTTTCGCGCGAGAGCCACGTTACTGTGCAGAATGGTCGCGGAACCATCCTTACGGTCAACGAGGACGTGTCTCTGATGTCTTGGGCGCAGTGCTGGGGGTCTTGCTCTGCAGTGCTGGACCCCAGGGCTCTGACCAAAGTCCTGACGTCAGATGCCACTCTGCAGGACCGTGGCGCTGTTGTTGAGGTCAGGACGGCGGGGCGGAGCATTACTCTCGATACTCTGGGCGATGAGTATTACGAGTGGACGCCCATGACGTTCACGGGTGGTGTGTTCGATAGGCTCAAGCTCCTGAAAGCATTGGAGTATTGCACTGTCGCCATGGCGCGGCACCAGGACGATGATCAGATTCGTGGACTCAATGTCCAGACGACGCCCCAGGGTATCAGGCTCTGGGCAGGGGAGTGTGGTCGCGAGCACACCTGCACGATTGACTCCACGGTCGCGCCTGCTTTACCCCATGATATCAATATGTTCGTCTCCCCACAGGGCGTTGCTGTGCTCAAGGCCCTGCTCAAAGTGAAGGTCGAGACCGTCGGCCTTGGCTTTGTCGACGGCCTGGTTGCGCAGATCGGTAATAATATCCTAGTGTTGAGCGACATCACCGATGAACTCGCCGAGGAAATCGAGAACTCCGCAGACTTCGTCCTGGAGCAGGCCAACGAGATTATCGTGCCCACTGACACCGTGGACGTCTCGGCTGCGGCGATTCGCCGCGCTGTCAAGTTGTGCCGTGACGTTTCTCATAGCTGTGATACCGTTTGGCATCTTTCTGATGATCTCTTGATCTCCACGGATTCTCGCGAGTCCAACTGCGACGAACGCCTCGAGCTTTCTCATGCTGTCACGCCCGCGTGCTTCTGGTACTCCGGTGACTTCTGGCTCGATGCCCTCGCGGGATTCGAGGGTGAGGTCTGCCGCATCGCCTTCGGCCCCAAGGGCATGGCGTATCTCCAAGACCCCACGGCTCCGGGCTACCTCGCAGTCCTGAACCCACAGCGTCAGGAGCATCGCAGGACTGTGGGTGGGTTTCAGCACAGGCGCCCACAGGAGACTACACAGTACGACTGGTAGTTGTCTTGGTGACATAGAAACTACACCAGCAGAACTGCCTTAAAGTCGAGGTGATGAGCTAATTAAATTGTTCTTTACAGGTGTAAAGCGAAAACAATTCGACATTGCGGACAACTTTTAGAGCAGAATCAGGTTGACAGCCAGAGTTCATCTGCTACAGGTACAGCATGCAACAATTACTTTTCATCGGCGAGTGGACCAAAGGTGGGGCGACTGGCCTTATTCCCAGGGCTCTGCCCTGCGCAGTCGAGCGTAAACCGGATAGGGTCTGGACGCTGTACTGTAATCCTGCAGCGCCGCCGAATTTGCCCTTTGAGCCGCAGCACAATGTCAACGCCTTCTACGAAGATTATATGCACGATTGGAATTGGCGCGCAGGACAATTCCGGTATTACAGTCGGGTGGCAGACAGACCGGTTTGGGTTTTGCTGGAGTACGAAGACAAATAGTAATGAGCACATCCAGGGAGGCCAGTATGACACAATCGGAACTTAGGAAGAAACTCGAGTTAGTGGACTATGATATATCGGTGCTCGAGAGCAAGCGTCGAGACCTTGAGAGCCAACTCGGCGAAGCAATTGCCGGGCTCAAGGCCGGAGATAAGGTCAAGATTATGACAGCAGCGCTTAACGCTGGCGACGGAAGCGCGGACCCCGGTGACATCATGCGCGTCGATGGCGTGTTCGTGTCAGACCTTTCGGGTCGCAGCCCCAAGGTAAATGTGAGCCTCGACGACGGGCGCGATACCGGAATTGGGTTTTATCTCGAGGGCATCACGGCACAGCAGTGCCGGAAGTTCCTGAAAAAGGTCAAGTAGCCGCTGGGCTAATTAATTCCAAGAGGTCACCATGAACATCAAGGCTGGCGACGTATTTCTTCACAGCTCCGACTACCGCGGCGGTGCAGACATCCTAATTAATTCCGTCTTCATCGCGAACGACGCCACGATGGTTGATTTCGACTACACGGGGAATGAGAACCTCAACACCCACTGCGGCGGCAAGTTTTTCATCCAGTTGCTCCGGCAGCACGGATTCACGCCGGACCCCGCGAATTACAGGAGGAAACCGTGCCCATGAAATGGGTTGAGCCCGAATTGTTCGCGCGTTGGTCTGTACACCCCGATGCGCTCGGGAACCGAGTTACAATTACGGTATACCGAGAGTACATTGACGACGAATACGATGGCGGCGCGTTGGATTACCGGTATACAACGTCGGGCCGGCGTGATGAGCACGCGCGCTATAGCTTCGACGTCCGAGATTACGGCACGGTTCCTAGTCCTCAGGACCCGGGGTTTCTTAATGCCGTTCGAGAGGCCATCTACGTTGCCGTCCAAGACGGCCGGCTGCCTCTCAAACCATAGTGGTTCGAGTCAGTTTTGAAATAGGCCAGGACGGCAGAAAATAAAATTAAAACCTCAACAGTATCATTAGGTTAGAATTAATAAACCCAGGGTCAAAGCAGCAGGAGCAGGGAAACCACCCAACCTTGTGAAAGAAGGGCATCATGGACAGGCATCCGGCGTTTGAGTCTGTAGTCATGGGATCGCACTGGCTCGACGCTGACGATCCACACTACGGAGTCACGGTCGTGTCCAGGGATTCTGGGCTCGGCGACTTCGGGCTGATTAATTTCTTTGTCGACGGTAGAATTAAATCCTATGCCGTCGGACCCACGAGCATTCAGGTTAGTTCCATCGACAGCTTTTCGTTCTTCGGGAATTATTATCCTGAAGACCAACCGGAAAAAATTTAATTACCAGGTCGAGTTAATTAATAGAGGAGGTGATGTCATGTTTGCGTACCTAGCCACAAAGATGGGGATAAAGTGCTCTACAACGGCGGACCCGCGTAGGCTGACTGAGCTTGCACGTGTTCCTGACGAAGAGGCGCTGGACCCGCTGAATCCAGAGTATTCATGCTGTACGTGCGCCTGCGTGGAATGCCCAGATTGGGGCATGCGTTTTTGCAGCTGTAGTGACCACCAGAAACAGTAGCACAGGAATCAACTCCCGCTTGACACCGGGAATTAATCTGTTACAGATCATTAGGAGGCCACCATGGAACACCAGTACAAGATTACGATTGGCCAGCAGTGGAATTGGTGGGGCTCCAGTGTCTGCACTGTGGAGCAATTCGCAGTCCTGCCGTCGGGCGAAACGATCGTGGTATGTACGCATCGTTTCCACGCTCTCGGCACCATCCAAAACGAATGGTACAGGCTCGAGGAATTCTATGACCTCACCAGCACGATGCGCCTGGCAGGAGAATCCTGGCCGGCTGCTGATGCACGAAAGCAGGAGAAACCATGAAGACTAAGAAGCAAATCACCGACATCATGACCGAGACTCTGGCGCGGTGCAATGTGGACCTTGCCCAGGATGAACTCTTAGACGTCAAGCTCGTGATCACTGATTCCGAAAATGCTGCGGACGTGGGTAACATCATTTTCGTAGAGCACAAGGACGGCATCTGCATGCTGGTGCGCGGCCAGAGCGAAAGTATTCGTGGCTACGGCGCTTTCGGAACTAGTTTCTACGGACGGTGGCCAATTGATTACCTTCAGGCCAAGGGAGTTTTTACTACCGCCGAGGCGCTGTTGGCCTACGACATGGTGCGCGATTTCGATCGAAAGCGCGAGGTCGCGGACAATCTTGCTAGCCTGGAGATTAGCGCGGCACAACTGGGGTACAGACTGGTAAAGGAATAGCCGGCATGGTTCCTCATAGTTTTGCATTTTCAGCGCAACCATGAAGTTTAATTGAGCTGAGTGGGCATTCTCCAGAAATATTTCTATCTCCAGAGCTACTATCTAGCTCAACAGATGTACCACAGGCATCTGGAAGATTATTGGCCCTGTAGCGAGCAAGCAAAATAACCTTCACTTTGCGGAAATCATCAAGGTTATTGATCTCATCGTCGTAGAAACGTTCCCGTACGATAAGAGCACCATTGACATCCGCGTTGTTTTCATACCCACAAGCCAAGCATTTAAAATGCGCTTGGTCTTGTCGGTTTCCTTTATCGACAAAACTACACTTAAAACAAGTTTGAGAAGAATAAGCTGGTTCTACTGCTCTGTGTTCTATTCCAGCTTGTTCTAGCTTTTCGCCAAGTCTTTTCTTAATAAAACCTAATTGACTTGCTTTCAACCTACGCTGCATCGACTTGGATTTCATCCGCATGTCGTGTACGGATAAATCTTCGTAGGCAACGATTACGTTTGGACCCAAACGCTTTAGTGTATCGTTTAGAACTTTACCGATTACACACCGAACAAATCGACCATTTCGTCCGTCGGTTAACGAAACTTTAGGCTTGTTTTTCTTTTCTAGGCAATGATTTAATTTTTGCTTCCTTGCAAACTTTTTTGCTTCTTTATCTGCTCTAGCGGCGACTTCTTTTGTAATTTGTCCGAATTGTTCTCCTGTCGACAGCGTGATCATCGAGACCATGCCGATATCTACACCAACGAGTTCCTTCTGTGTTTCTTTTGGAGTTTTCGGTGTAATTTCTTCCTGCTTTTGCTTAGTCTTAAAAATAAGCGTAAGTTCCCACTTCCCATCAATTTTGTTTAGTTCCATGCCAGAACAAAGCTGCCACTTGTCCGATTTCATGTGCTGGCGAATTGATTTGTACAGATTGATTGGGATCAGTGCTCGTTTTCTAAACTGGAGCGTCGTAAGCCTAAGCCAGCATTCGAAAGAATTAGACGAAGTTTCCAGCGAAAGTACATGACTAGTAGTTTTAAGGCTTATATTTTTAATTTCTGGTGGCTTCTTATCTTTATGCCTATCCTTTCGCCAAGGTATCATTATAGCGCAAGCTTGTTGCCATGCGACCTTTTGCCAACGCTCTGGTAGAGCCGTAGTAAATTTAGGGTAGCTGCCTTTTTTGGCAGACGCTTTTTTCTCAGGATGCTCGACCAAATGGTTGACAAACTGTTGAACGAGTGGTATGTATAGGTCAGCGATGGCATCGAGCTGGTCGATTTTTCCAGCGTTGCCCTGATCGAGTTTAATATGGTTGAACGCTTTCTTCATCGTAGGAGTTTTACACCAGATGGGCCCAAACCTTCCCGGTTATTTTGGGTGACCGCGAAACAACATAGAAAAATAGAATTAGCCACAAGTTGGAGATATAAATTCGATGCCGAACGAAATTCGTCCTGGGCATTGGCTCGAAGACAATCTGAAGGACCCGGAATTCAGGCGGCTGTACGAAGAGGAGCTGCGGAAGGAAGCAACGCTCGATAATTCTGGCGTTGATAAAATCGCATTGGATCGCACTGGGTAGAAAAAGATTGCGTTCGTGTTTGGCGAGAAAAGGGCGATCCACGCTACGGCATCACTGTCGTGCGCCAAGATCTTGTGGCGCACACCATTACGGCGCTGATTTTCCGCCTCGACCCAAAGGGCAATAAGACCTATCTACTCCACCATAGCCTTACGCCCGAGCCAATTATCTTTGACACTCTGGCTATGCTCGCTAATTACCAGCCCGAGTAGGCGAAGAATTCCCCCTTGACGTCGGGAATTAATCTGCTACGGTTCATTAGGAGGCCCACGGCATGTTTACCTTAACCGGCAAGTACAATACGGCCCAGGTTTTTGCTGCCGCACTGGAGCAGACGGCAGTGGCGCAGATCATCGAGTTGCTTAACCAGGAGTTCGTTCGGGAGAGCAACATCAGGATCATGCCGGACGCGCACGCGGGTGCTGGTTGCGTGATTGGTACGACTATGACGTTGCATGATAAAGTCGTGCCTAACCTGGTTGGGGTTGATATTGGGTGCGCCGTTCGCTGCGCGTTACTTTGTGGCAAACCTGACTTCAAAAAGCTGGATAGGGTAATCCGCGAGCACATACCCGCTGGTTTTGAGATTCGGCGAAGTAAGCACCGGCTTCTGGATCATCGAGCCCTCATGGACCTGAAGTGTGCCTTTGCCGTCAACCTCAATCGTGCAGATCTCTCGATCGGAACTCTCGGCGGCGGCAACCATTTCATCGAGGTTGACGTCGATACTGCGGGCCGGTATTGGCTGCTGATCCACAGCGGTTCTCGCAATTTAGGCAAGCAGGTGGCAGAGTATTATCAGAACGAGGCCATTAAACAGCGAGCTACTCAGGACTATGGTCAGCAGGCCTTGATTGCCAAGCTGCGCGCCGAGAACAGAGCTGCCGAGATCTCGGACGAGCTGAAGAAATTAAATGCGCCCAAGATCCCCAAGTATCTGGCGTATTGCGACGGGGACCTGTTCAACGACTACATCCATGACATGGAGATCGTACAAGAATACGCCCGGGTCAACCGGGCCGCCATCGTCGAGACCATCGACGACGAGATGGAATTCGTGGACCTCAATGACGGTTTCGAGACGGTCCACAACTACATCGAGACCGGCTTGCACCTTCCCATGCTCCGCAAGGGCGCGGTGGCGGCCCACGTTGATCAGCGGTTGGTCATCCCGTTAAATATGCGGGACGGAACCCTATTGTGCCGAGGCAAGGGCAATCCGGATTGGAACGAGTCGGCGCCGCACGGAGCTGGCCGTCTCATGGGGCGGGCCGAGGCCAAACGGCGGCTGACCGTGGAGCAGTACGAAAAATCCATGAACGGCATTTACACGACTTGCGTGGGCCGCGCCACGCTGGACGAAGCGCCCGCGGCCTACAAGCCGGCCGAAGAGATTCTGGCGCAGATTGGCGCCACTGTCGAGGTAATGGACCACTGGATGCCGGTGTACAATTTCAAATCTGACCAGTAAAGGACAGAACAAAATGGGTTTAACGAAAAATAGTACCAAAGCGACGATCAACATTTCCCGGGTAACGGTGGTGGTTTTTTCAGGATACCCAGATAAAATCTGGATGCACACTGATCTCCCGAGTAATCTCCGGAATGTTCCGCACGCGGAATTAGCCCTGGAAATGCTCCAGGGTACCGGGGCCGCTTGGGTTCGTCGACATCTCGGCGTTGAGCCCGAGGTCATCGAGGGGTAAAATGGACTTCAAAAAGAATAATACCAAGCGTGTCAATGACATCCAGGGTTTCACCATGTGTCTGCCCCAGTGGACCCGGACCCTGCGTTCGTGTCTGAAGAATTGGCGCTGGGAGACACGCTGGGAGAAACCCGAAGGATTTGGTAAGGAGCACAGGGAATCCGAATTGGTCGTGCGCCTCGTGGAGGACGCGAGTCGGCACTCGACTGAATTCGAGACTCAGCTGGTTATGTGGCGAATTCCCAAGCCGAACGCAGCGCCAGACCCGCGAGGGATTGCCGAGGGCGACGCTGGATTCCGGGTCGCGCAGATGGAATGGCTACTCGGTACTGCGCTGATGTCGACAATTCAGCCACTGCTGGATAAACTCCAGCAGGAGCATGAGCAAACTGACAGAAAGCTGAAAGTGGAACTGCTCGAACTACGCCTGAAGCTTGACAATGTAACCGTGGCGCGAGACATTCTACGGGAAGAGCGCGATGTTCTGCGAAAAGAAAATGCTGAACTGCGCAAGCCCAAGCGCGCGAGAAAGAAGCCGCGTACGAAATAGCACGGCAGCCCGGAAACATTTTTGGGCTTGACACCTGGAATTAATCTGGTACAGATAGTCAGGAGGACGGCATGAAGGTGAAAAAGATTGAGACGGTGCTGCCGCGAATTGGCGACGTCGTAGTGAAACCAGCAGCGCGGTATTCTGGGGATGAGTCAACCTATTTCCTGGTCGTGGATTTCGTTTGTACCGTTTCGGGTACGCAGGCGGTATGCCGGGAAATCATTGACCGGTTATATTTATCCGCCGCGACGGTGACGATTAGTCCCGACCGAATTGTCACACATGCCTCAGCACAATGGCTTAGTGATGCCGCGCCAGGCGTAGACCATTTCGTTGCTGACAATAGCCGTGGCCATTACTGGACTGGCCCGGTGTCAGGAGACATCACGCAGTACAACATGCTGATCCAGAGAATTCAGGAACTCGAGCGCAGAGTCATGAGCGTGCCAGGCGCGTGTGGAGTCATAGACCGATGAACACAACCATCGAAATCGTGTGTTCCAAGTGTGGGGCCAAACTAGGGGAGATCATCGTCGGCGCTATATCCGCGCTGATCGTCAAGGTGCCGCCGTGTCGAGATTGTCTCGCAGAGACAAGTCGGAATAGTTACGAAGATGGCCGCGACGACGGATACGATGCTGGCTATGCCGACGCCCAGAGTGACGTTGAGCGATCATAAAAAGGAGGATGTCATGAGTCTAAATAATTTCAGTGATCAGGATCTTCACGAGGAACTCGCACGTCGGGAGCAGGAGCGCCGAGATCGCGGCATCATTCCGGATTCTCCTACAGGTTGGTGGGAGGTCTCGACCGACGGCGACTGCGAGGGCAAGTCGACGAATAATCTCGGCCTGCACTACGGGCATATCGGAGATATCGCGCTGGCTCTGGCGGGTGCCGCGATGTACTCTTTGTATTTCAAACCAGCACCGGACCCACGGGGGCGTGACAACAGACGTACCACCATGGGCAAGTCTAATATTTGCGTAATGGGCATCGCGCACATCAAGAACAACACGATCAGCCCGCAGGAACTCAGTAAGCTACGCGAGTTTTTTGGCCCCGAGTGGGAAGTGCAGACGGGTAATTACTACCAGTCGGTCGATATCAAGAAGAAGGTGTAGAGATGTACCTGAATGATATTCCACAGTTTCCCCGGTCCTACTACCAGTGCAATATCCCTTGGTGGGACTTGGAGGATTCGCTGCGGCGCTACATCACCAGGGGACTGGATCTCAATCCCGAGTTCCAGCGGGGCCACGTTTGGACCGAGGCCCAGCAGATCGCGTACGTCGAATACCGACTGCAGGGTGGGGAATCAGGTCGTGACATCTACACGAACTGCTCCGGCTGGATGGATGATTACCGTGGCCCCTTCGTGTTGGTGGATGGCCTGCAGCGCATCGAGGCCGTCCGCAAGTTCCTGCGGGGCGAGATGCTGGTGTTCGGTGAAAAGTTTGAGGGCACCACTGGTTCGGTGGATTTCATCCTGCACATCGCCGCCCTGGACAACCAGGCCGATGTACTCAGGTGGTACATCAATTTCAATTCCGGCGGCACGCCGCATTCGCCCGAGGAAATCGATCGAGTGCGGAAGATGCTCGCGGCTGTGGAGGGGAAATAACATGAATACTAAGATTCTTAAATATGAGATTCCCGTTCCGAAGCGCACCAATGACTATTCTGTCATTGGAATGCCCAATCTGCGCCAGGTCTTGGCAGTGGGAACTCAAGTGACCGATGAGGAGCGCATCTTCGTTTGGGTCGCAGTGGATGCCGATGTTAATGCCGTGCAGTACAGCGAGGCATTCTACGTAATTCCTACTGGTGGTACTCTACCCGATATGTACGAGATTAATTTCGTGGGCACTGTCTTTTTCAAGACTGCACCGCTGGTGTTCCATATTTATCACCGAGACTAGCGTCATGAATAGAATTGTAAAATCAATTCGGCATTTCGCTCCCTTGACCATCATCGTGACGCCCGATCCTGATGTCTGGTTCTACGCCGACAACCACGTCAAAACACACAAGAGTCGTGAGCTATTCGCGTATCCCGAGACCGTGATGAACCCCATGGCAATTCCCCAGGAGATTGCCGGGTTTATTTTAGCTCAAGATAAACCTCTCGTCGTCACGACGGTGTCGGAAGCCCCACTGGAACTCATTTGGGTTCGGAAATATCTCGCGGAAGTGCTCCCCGGCAACACCACCAAAGCGGTACGCCGAATTATGTCTCAAGTCTACAAGATGTTTCCCCAAATGTCTAAGACTGCCGTGCGGAATTTCTGGCATAAATTCATTCAGCAGGACGTCGCCGTGTGGTATTATACACCGGACGGCCGGTACAAAGACATTTCTAACATCGATCTCGACTCCGATGATCCCGACGAAGCGTCTTGGGGGCACACTCTCGACCTCGCGGAAACCACCAGCCGAATTGTTTCGGCATGTATGAATGAGATTATCGTGTAGCCGAGTAGTAATGTCTGTGAAAAACAACTCTAACGAAAAGAAACTACGATGGACCTCACGACTATTTTCTTTGTCTGCCTGATCGGCGGGATCATTTGGGCTGTTGTATCAGCTTCTCAGACGCCGGCCAATCTTCTGTGCCCACGATGCCAGGCGACGGTTTCGTCGAAGGCAACGGCGTGTTGGAATTGCAAGGGCGTGTTCACGGAGATGCCCGAGGTGAAGCGGAAGCACTAAGCGCTTGACAGCGTGTGCAGCGTCTGCTACAAGAGGTGCAGGAGACCAAACATGACAGAATCATCCAAGCAGTGGAACGAGCACGATAACGGAATTTACCTGTACCAAGGAAAAAACACCACGTGGGGTGTGGGTTCTACGCTGAAGTTCGCGTCGGAAATCTTTGACTCAAGTTTGCGCCTTGTCACTGGGGAGAAATATTCCGTAGAGGTCGTTAAGACTACAGACTATAATATTATCTACCGCGTTGTGCCGGAAGGCACTGGCGTGGCATGTTTCGCGCGGCTCAACAGACAAAACGTATTCTCTGACGGTGAGTTTCGTAAACTATCCGACGAGCCTTTGAATTTTGCGGCAGCAGACGCGCAAAATGAGCTTAGCGCGGCAGCTAAAGCCGTGGCAGCCACGGAGAACGGCGACTACGAGGTTCTCGTTGGTACTTTTACGTGGTGCGGGTCATTCTCTCGTGCGGATCTAGATCGTAAGACCGCGAAGCTCAACAGGACTGCCGATCGCGTGGAGGTGCCGCGCGGTCAGCGGATTCGGGTTGAGGTAGTGGCGGCGACCCACATGGGGTTTACTGCCTTCAAGATCACCTGTCTTCATACTGGCAAGATCATTTACGGTCACTGCACCGCCGAGAAATTCTTTTCGGGCTCAAGCACTTTTCGGAAGCTGACAGACCTGACCTCCAGTGCAGACAAAGCCCGAGCTGCCCAGGACGAAATGTTCAAAAAGATCTCGGACGCAGAAAATGGCACCTACTATGTAGAGGGTGACCTCAGTTGGTCAGGCGTCCGTAACCTGGACTATGTAGACCTGGAGAAGGCGACCGCCCCATATAGCTGCACGTTCCGTACGCACGGCGAACGTATTTCCGTCCAGGTGATAGCGGTTGCCAACCAAAAGTGTAATTCCTGGATGTCCGTGCTGTACCGTGTTAGCAAAAAGGGCGACGAGGTGTACGGGCACATTGATACGCCGACCGGACTCTGGTTTTCCAAGAAACCTGATGTTACCAAGCTCGGGACTTATCTCGAGGCTTTCGACACTGAACAGGCGTCTGAATCAGACGACAAGGAGGACATCATGAAGGATCTCGCCACTACCGTCACGGTCACCAACAACAAAGCCCTCGCTGCCACCCGGCGCGGAGTCGAGCAGGCCGCGGCTCGCGCCGCCCACAAGGCCCTGGTCGCCCAGGTCCGCAAACTCATGGGCCCAAAATTCCCCAAGGCGTTTTTCGCTACCCCCATGGGTGCCGCGCTCCTGGACCTCGGGTCCTGTTACCTCGTGATGCTGGCGACCGAAACCGCGCAGCAGCACCCCCTGGCCGCCAAGGCCAATGTTGTGGCTCAGACGGCGCTCACGGCCGCGATGTACGATCACGCCACACCCCTGATCGAGACCGCTACCAAGCTCGTCGAGGCGGCAGCGGGGATCTCGATCCTGGCCGAGACCCCGGAGGAGTAATCCCTGGCGCCCGCCTGCTTGAATTTCTCGGCATGCGGGCGCCAGGCAAACCCTAGTAATTAATTGCCGCCATAGCTCAGTGGTAGAGCAGCGGTCTCGTAAACCGCAGGCCCCCGTTTCGAGTACGGGTGGCGGCTTTGAGGTGACGAATGAAAGATCGATGCCGGAATAAACGGTACGCTGCGCACCGGGCTAAAGTCCGGGTCAACACCAAGAACTATAAATTCTATTGTGACGGGCGCTTGGTTCGTGAAATGAACCTATACGTACCCGACGTGCTGTCGCGATGTCCGCCGTGGTCGAATAAAAAGTTCAGGAAAATTCTAAAACTAGCGGGGATTAAACCACGGGGCCGCCACATCATGGTGCTGTCGAGTACTGCGAATAGCGTCACGGTAGAGTTCACGCTGAACTAAACGCTTGACGTCAGCGCAGCCGTGTGCTATTCTATCGGTACAGGAGAACAGCATGACGGATATTTATCTTGTCGAAGGCTCGTGGCAAGACTACGAAGATGAGGCGCACTGGGCGGTTGCGGTGTTCTCTGACGCTGAATCCGCGGAGTCCTGTAGACGAGAGTGCCAGGAGTACATCGAAGCTTACTGCAAAGAATTCTGGGCGGCGTTTGCACAGGAGTTTAATTATTCGGGCGAGCCCAATTTCGAGGCAGCATTTCTTGGTTATGGCTATGATGTACCAGATCGAAGCACAGTAGAAACCATGCATTGCTTTGCCGAAGCGTGGTTTGATAAAGCCACGGTACGTGAGCGTTCGCCAGACCCAAATGTAGAAACTCTTCGCATGGAACCGTGCAACTATTGTGTTGTGATGGTTCCATTCAATCCGTCACGGTGGCTAAAATGATCATCCGAGTCTATTCCCGACACGACATTGAATCCGGCATTCTCGATGTAATGCGAGACCAATACCCCCGGCAGGCCGTGATTTCCATCACAGATCCCGATACCCCGCCGGCCAATATCGTGGGGCGGCAAGATAATATTGCCGTGGTGCGGTCTCAATTCCACGATGTTGATCCCGACATCGAGGCCCGTTCGTTCGGGCATTACATCGCGATGGTGCCCGCGCAAGCGCATCTCATCGTGGAATTCTGGCAACACTACAAAGATTCCGTAGACCTCCTCGCCGTGCACTGCGAAGCCGGAGTTTCCCGAAGCGCTGCCGTCGCGGCGGCGTGCGCAAGAATGTCCGGCCTGCCCCATACGGAATTCTTTCAGTACCCGTATTTCCCGAACGACCACGTATACCGACTGATTCTGAAAGCGGCGGGGATCGAATAACGTCCAGCAGAGGAGCTTGAAATGCAGTCTAAGCGCGAACACACGATCGTTAACGAAAAATGCATCTGTGTCGGAGACGTGTTTACGACTCCCGACGGGCTAAATCCTATTACAGTACACAATATCGAACTTGTGTTCGCTGATGGCGCATACAAGCCGCATCTGCTTTGCCGAGTTGTACGCACCGGAAAACGCGTACGAGAGGTGAACTACGCACTGCCATATTTTATTAAATCGTTGGCGGCAAGCAATAGACAAAAGCGGGCCAAAGCTTAAACGGCGGAAATCACATGACAGCAGCAGACGACGCTCTAGCGGAGCTACACGCCGAGTACAGCGAACCGGATTACGCATTAGCGCAACGAATACGGCAACTACAGGCACTACCAGAATTATTTCAGTGCCCTCATTGCACTGGCGCTGCTATCTATGTGTTTGCACCGTCTCCGTTTGAGGGACGAGATGCGCGCGTAGTTGTTGCCTGCGTCGTGTGCTCGGCGCAATCTGGCCCACACGACTACAATGCTCTGGGTAACGCCGAGACTGTAGCGCAAAACCGTTACGATGCGAGCGTTATGGCCGCTGCTGCATGGAACCGCAGATGCTAGTTTCTGTAAAAGTCAAGATAGACATCCATAATGTTCTTCACTGTCTGTGCGGCAAGTACTGTGTGTTTCAGGACAAACAGACATGTCGACTATTCGACGTTGATCTAGATCAGCATAGAGACAAACCGTGTCGCTGTGCAGATTGTCTATCAGCGGAAACTGAGAAATAACATGGCACGCACCGGAGTAGTAGTCGAGATTGAATTTTCAGAACGAGACCCAATGCTCTGCGGAGACGACTGTCTCTACACGTCCGCGGCGCACGCACGACCGCTCTGCATGCTATTCGACGTGCATTTGCTTTTCGAAACACACGAAACTGTCACCGGAGTACAGCGTTGTCAAGAATGCTTGCGCGCTGATTCCCATCGCAGGTTGGAGCTAAATATAATTCATACAGCTAGGCGAATGGATTCGGTGAAAAACGAAACTGATCGGATACACCGCATTGTACGCATGGCGTCAGCCGCTCTAGATATTAGCAATGCGGTTTGCGCACTAGACGCCGCAAAGAAATAGGTTTGGGCTTCGGCGGCACTGGCCACCCTCCCGATCAATGCCGCCGGAGCCCAACTTTGCCCTTGACGCCTCGCGGGCATCTGCTACAAAGCATTAGGAGGCTGTGATGTTCCAGCACCAGAGCACGCTTGAGATTTCGCCAATTGACGCCCAGCACTGTGGACAATGCACATTTCGGGATGGTGCGGAATGCCACGCTTTTACGTACACGCGACGGCCTGTTGTGCTGGAGCTAGATATTGCTGTGTGGGCAAAATATGGAATGGCTGGGCAATTTCGCTGCCCCGCTTGTCTCGCGGCTGAAGTCGCGGCCAACAAAGCTGTGCTGATTCGGGAGGCTGAGAGCAAGATCATTGCTGCGGTTCGCGGTGTCAGCGGAACCGGACATCCTGACGTCGCGGCCGACTATGTCAGCGAGGCACTTGAGGCGCTGGACGTTCTCGACAGCTTGGAGAAATCATGACGGTCTACATCGTATTTTCAGGGGAATTCAGTGACCGCGGCGTCGCGGCGGTATTCACCGACGAGACCATGGCCAAAAATTACTGCAAGTTTTTCGGTGGTGACTACGAGTACCAGATCGAGGAGTATGACACTGACGTCGAGAACCCAAATCCGGAAGGGCTCAGCGCTTACCGCGTGTACTTAACTCGTGACGGCGACGTCCACCACGCAGTGCCGATGTCTTTTGCTGAAGCTGAAAAGCTCAAGAACACAGTAAGCTTTCACGAGAAAGGGCCAGAGGAGGAAGACGGTTTTTGGCGTAGGAGAAATCGTTTTTGGGTTGGCCCAGGTAGGAAATACATGATGGCGTATTGTTTCGCGCAGACTGAGGACGAGGCCATCGCGCGGCAGCAGGCCCGTAGAGTGGCGATTATTCGGGCTGGTCTGTGGGAAACTGGAACCTGCATCAATTTCCCGGAGGCAACATGATCTACATCGTAACGGCCGGCTGCTACAGCGACTACCACATCTGTGCGGTGTTCAGTACCTTGGCCAAAGCGTTCATGTAACAGTACCCTTTTATCCCAATGAGACATCAGGGCCCTTTGTTACTTCTTGCTTCCTCGACAGGCTGATCGTTAGTCAAGACTAACGATGAACTCCCATCTCCACAAGCGTTGATTCCCGTGTGACTCACGGTATTTTGTGTTAAACCTTCAACCAATATGTTCGTCGCAGCATTAAAATCACGTTCATGTACGGTTCCACATATAGGACAAGTCCAAGATCTATCGCTTAGTTTTAAATCTTTATGGACATATCCGCATTTTGAACATGTTTTACTGCTTGGAAACCATCTAGAGACCAAGATGAGTTTTGATCCATACCAGATGGTTTTATAGGCTAATTGTCGCTTTATCTCACCAAAAGCGGCATTGCTTATGGCTTTAGCGAGGTTGTGGTTTTTCACCATTCCTTTTGCGTTGAGGTCTTCCATGACGATGACTGACTTGGTTGTTGCCAGCCTGTACGTCGTTTTGTGAATGAAATCCTGACGTTTATTTCGTAGCTTACGGTGAGCACGAGCTACTTTGACTCGTTGCTTTGCTCTATTTTTAGAGCCTTTTTGCTTACGAGAAAGGCTCTTTTGTACTTTCTTTACTTTTGCTTCTTCTACTTTTAAATCAAACGGAAAGTCAAACTCTTCTTTGTTCTCTCCGTCCGACGTCGTGATCAAAGTTTTAATGCCTAAATCGATGCCAATAGGCTTTCCTGTGGGTTTGTCTTCTTCTTTTAGTTCGATTTCTACTTCTTGCACAAACGAAATAAAATATCGATCTGCTTCCCTAGAAATAGTCGTGAATAAAAGCTTCCCTTCCAGCTCAACTTCTTGTTTTAATCTGACTGGCCCTAGTTTTGGAATTTTAACGTGTCGACCTTTTACGGCTCTTGCTTTAAGCTCTGTGTTGTCAATAGTAAAAGAATCCCTTGACCTACCCTTTTTCTTAAAAACAGGATGTTGCGCTTGCTTTTTGAAAAATTTAGTATAAGCTTCTTCTAAGTGATTTATGGCCGTTTGGGGAGCACACTTTGTTACTTCATACATCCATGAACAAAGCGTTTTCTTTTCGCTACAAAGCTTTTTATTCATGTCGATGGCTGACATGTTCTTCCCTGTAGCTTTGTACTGTTCCTCGTGCAGTTTCAGTGCATAATTATAAGCATAGCGCGCAATCCCAAAGGCTTTATGGAAATAAATCCTCTGCGCCTTATTGGGATCTAACTCGACTTTTTGTGCGCGCTTTGCTTTCATGCTTCAGTGCCTAAAACAAACTCTAATACTTAGTACGCAAGAAGTCAAGAAAAATTTACAAATATTTTTGTTTGCGCCTAAAATACCGCGTTAAACGTTTAACTGCCAACGCGTGATACATAGCTTACACACAACCGCCTTATTCATAGTTTAGCCCGATAGCACCACGGTGCACCCCTTTTGTCCTTGACACCTGCTCGAATTTAGGGTACAAAGGGTATGTCGCAGGACAGAATCGCAGGACAGAAAGCGTTAAAACCATGAACTTGTTCGGAGTCGAAGCATATTGTCGCGCGAGTAAGAATTATTACACGGCGTGTTGGATATACCCAATCCGGATGCTGGAAAACCCGAACGAATCGTGATGTCGACTAGGAGGCATGATGGTTTATTTAATTTACGCCGTGATTGATGACTGCAACGAGGTTGTGGCCGTGTCGCTGGACAGCGAGATGGCTGACGCATATTGTCGGGCGCACGCTGACTACTACAGTGAGTGCTGGGTAGTGCCGCGTGAACTAATGAAAGCTCCAACCGAAACTCATGACTGGGATTAGGAGGCAACAATGGACCGCTATTTCTTGAATCAAGTACGAAGCGCAATGAACGATGCCCTCTGGGCTGAAGCCGAAACCGAGGTCAAGTCTCTGGGCCCGCAGGTTCGAGAGATCGTGCGGGAGATTTATCCTGACCGCGAGACGCTCATCGGCGAGACGCAGACAGCGGTGCAAGATCTGGTGTACAGGATTGCCAAGACCGCGGTGCACCAACGCCTCGGCGTAAAGCTGGATACTTTCGACCACGAGGTTGAGTACGACAGAAATTATTCCGGCATCGAGGCACTCGTCGAGAAATTTGAAAGTTTTGCCGATGCCGCGATCAAGAAGCTCGACGTCGAGACCCTGATGCACGAAGTCATCACGGAGGAACTGGAGAAGTTCATCCAGAGCCCGAGGTTCATGGACACAGCCAGAAACGTTGCCCAAGGAATCGTGCAGGAAAAGATGATCGCGGTGCTAAATGAAGTCGTCAAGACGATCGATTTCGATGCCGTGCCGAAGCCCTCGAAACCGGCTCCTCGGCTAAAGCGGAAGAAGTAATAGGTGCTCGGTGCAGGAGTACTTCAGAGTCACCCATTTCGACGTCGAGCGGCTTATTCGTCTCGATAGGAGAACACAATGGATAATTTACATGCCGGTGATGTATTTGTGCGGCGCGACCTCACAGACTCCGAGCAGCATCTCGCCGTAATTTCCGTCATTTCTGTTTCCGTGCACGACAGCGGGGTGCATGTCGCGTACCGGTACACAAAATATGTGGGAAACGTATCCACAAAAAGCATTTGCATTTACACGTCCTTGTCCAGTTTTACGGAGCAAGTTGCTGGATTCGTACAGAACGCAGTCTCCAAAATGCCCGATGCCGACGTGCCTGTGTAGCGAGGTTCTGCACGAAATGTCTTGACATCTCAGGTCAGCGGTGCTATGTTGTACCGGCATACTGCCTCCGGAGCCAAGGCGGCGGAAGTCATGCCAAAGGGCTCACCGCCGTCTTGGCTCCATTTTCGATTGACATGCACCGCGCATCTGCTATAATGATGACATGACCGGAGAGCAATTCAGTGCGGCGCGGCAAGCAGGTGCAGGCTGGTGTTGTTTTTGTTCTAGAATTACTCAGGATGGTGTCGGGCCTGTGGAGCGGAATGCCGAGTGTCCGGAGTGCGGAGAAGCCGGGGTCGTGGGAATTGACTTGGCGCTGCTGAAAGGGTTCGTGGAGATCGAGGAATAGGCTTGACAAAGTGAAACAGACCTGGTATGATGGTAGAAGAAAGGAAACGGTAAAACCATTGACGTGTTTTAATGCCGTGCGCCTGTGAGCAAAATGGCTAAGCCGACAAAAGACGAACTCGAAAGTATGTACTCAGTAATGACTGATGCAGAAATTGGGTCTAAACTAGGGGTAGGCACGTCAACAGTTCGCAGGTGGCGCAGAGACTTCGTCATAGTATCAAGGGCTACCGGAAAACGAGGCGCAGTACAAGGCGCAAACACCGTCGTTACGCCTGAACGCCTGCGCGACGCTGTTGCACAAGCGTTTACTTTCACAGAAGTAGCCTATTTGCTGGGTGTACCGGCACAAGGCAACCGGCATAGTCAGCTCAAAAGGCGTGCGGCCGAACTTGGGTTGGACACGAGCCACTTCACTCCTGGAAAATGCCGCAATGCATTACTTGGAACACATGGGCACAGGCGCTGGGAAACATCCGAACTTCTGGTCGCGCATGGCCCACAGATAGCTTCATTGAAACTGAAAAAGAGGCTTTTAGCGGAAAAAATACTACAAAATGTATGCGCAACTTGCGGTCTGCCAGGAGTGTGGGAGGGAAAGGCGTTGAGCTTGCAGCTACATCACGCTAATGGAGACAAAAATGATAACAGACTCGTAAATATTCAGTTACTTTGCTCAAATTGTCACTCGCAAACAGCTACGTTTGCTGGTAGAAACAAACAAAAAAGGCCTAAAACATAAGTATAGCCTAAGCTCGCGTACGATCGTTTGCCTCGGTAGCCCAATTGGTACGAGGCCCGCGCCTCAAAAGCGTGGTGTTGCGGATTCGAGTTCCGCCCGAGGCACTAGATTTGCAGTCGGCGTTTGATTTAATTGCCTACGTGACGATTAATTCCGCATGCCCAAACCTAAACAGCCATCGGGCCCGGACCTATTAGCGCGCCTCGACGTAATTCGCGGGCCCTACAGCAATAACAATCCCGAGAGTTCGGATTTCGGCCGCCAGCACGTGAGATTGGTCTACCTCGACGGTCATATCCGCACCGTGAGTTATCCCAAGTTCCTGGTGGAATTTCTCCTGGACCGGGAATTAGACAAGAAACTCGAGACCATCGATCACATCGACGGCAATTACCTGAATAACGCTTGGAGCAATCTCAGAATTCTAACCTTCAGCGAACACATGCGCCAGGATACTCGTCGCAGCGCTGACGCGACAATGCCGTGCCGTCAGTGTGGCGACCCCGTGACCCGAGTCACGCGGAAATTTCGTGAAGGCAACAAAGCCGGAAAAGCCGGGCCATTCTGTAGTAAGAAATGTATCGGGCGCTACAGCGCGGAATTGCGCAAAGGGCTGATTAAACCTCTACCGCCGCAGACGCCAGTAGAACCACAGTTCATCCACATGGAGAAAACTGGTGGCATCCGGGTGGCGGATTTACCAGAGGCACAGGGTATAACCGAAGCCGATATCTTGGCTTACATTTTAGCGACTCAGGAAAACAAAGCACTACAACGGGTACTTGCGCCAAAACCGCGAAAACCTCGCAGGCGTTGCCCGTGCGGGAATAAGTTGACAAAGGGCAGAAAGTTCTGTTCGCTGGATTGTTCGCTCACAGCCCAGACAAAAGCGCAGAGGCCCAGTCCGGAAGAACTCCGAGCGCTCGTTTGGGCAAAACCCACGGTGCAGGTCGCCCGGGAGTTTGGTGTCTCGGACAAAGCCATCGACAAATGGTGCCGGGTCTTGGGCGTGGACAAACCTCCCAGGGGGTACTGGCGAAAAATACAATGCGGTAAAGACAAAGCTGAGTAGCATGAGCGAAGAATTCAACACAGCAGCAACTGGATTGCGCGAAGGCAGCAAAAGTAATTTACACTGTACTTACGTGCGGCTGCACGTTAGTGTAGTGTTACTGAGAAAAATAGTAGGTTCGACTGCGTAATACGAACAAATTTGCTTGCTGTGTGCGCCAGCTAGTGCTATAGTGGTACTATGGGCCGGCAGCTCAAGTGGTTTTGAGCCCTTGCCTTATAAGCGAGAGATTGTGGGTTCGAATCCCACCCGGCCTATACTAAGTACGGTATGCAGGTTCGACCCCTGCCCGGCAGATTTCCACTGTCTCGTAACCAAAGGAGTCAGCATGTCAAAGCACCGACACAATAAGGCCGACATGGACGCGTGTAGTTGTTTCGATCTCGGCATCGTGACAGTCAACCGCCCCTCCTATATGGAAAGACTTGAAAAGGTCTCTGGTTGACTAGGGAACACCGAAAGGCGTAGCAGTTGGTCGAGAGAAATACATACACACCCGTGGATACTCCTCAAGTCTACGGCTCTGTGGATCTGTCGTTAAAAGGTTCTAGGGGAAGAACCAATGCGCAGATCTCAAAAACCTCTTCCAACAATCCCGATGAGGCCCTCACTTTCTCTTCGGAGAAAGGGCAGAACTCGAGAGTATCTGCCGTTTATGTTCTTAATCAACGCGGTGAACCTCTAATGCCCACAACCCCAAGGAAAGCACGAAAGCTCCTCAAGGAAGGAAAAGCCAAGGTAAAGACTAGAACTCCTTTTGTAATCCAACTATTGGTTTCAACGGGAGAAACAAAACAACCCATTACCCTGGGCGTCGACGCAGGCTATCTCCACATCGGCTTGTCGGCCGTTACGGAGAATAAAGAAGTCTACGCGGCGGAAGTCATGCTTAGGTCCGACATAGTAAATCTACTCTCAGAACGTAGGGCGTACAGACGAAACCGTAGGAATAGAAAAACTTGGTGCAGACAGCCGAGATGGAACAATAGAGTAAAAAGCAAACCAAAAGGCTGGCTAGCACCATCGATCCGACACAAACTCGATAGTCACGTAAAACTGGTCAATACGGTAAAGAAAATTCTACCCATTATTTCAGTGAACGTAGAAATAGCTGCTTTCGATATTCAAAAAATTAAAAATCCTGATATTCAGGGAATAGAGTATCAAGAAGGTGTACAAAAAGGCTTCACAAACGCCAGAGAATACGTGCTGTATCGGGACGGACATAAATGTCAAGTGTGCAAAGGTAAATCCAAAGATAAAATTTTGAAAGTTGTGTTGAATGCGCATCACATAGAGTCCAGAAAAACTGGTGGGAACGGCCCCGACAATCTCGTTACTCTCTGTACTGAATGCCATAAAAAGCTTCATAACGGCGCTATAAATATTAAAATTAAGCCTAGCAAAGGGTTCAAAGCCGAAGCATTCATGACGATGGTGTGGCGACGATTGGTTGATCAATTGAATGCCGATAGCAAGTACGGATACGAAACCAAACAGGCCAGAGCAAATGTCGGGCTTAGCAAAAACCACATTAATGACGCTTTTGTTATTGCAGGCGGTCAGTACCAAGACAGAACAATTCCATTTTTAATTAAACAAGTCAGGAAACAAAATCGAAAATTATACAAAGGACCGCACTCTGGTGTAAGAAATACCGCTGCTCGATTTATACATGGGTTCCAACGCTACGATAAAGTTTTGTACCGAGGTATGGACTGCTTTGTGTTCGGGAGGAGATCTACAGGTGATTTTGAGCTACGAGATTTAGACGGCACTAAAATTCATGGCCACGCAAAGGCTAAATCCTGCCGCTTGTTGGAAACAGCTAACACTTTACTAACCTGCAGCTTAAAAGAAACACCTCCTCCTGGCCTAAAGGCAGAGATCTTCGCGTCAAAACAATTATGAATTGGCAGTACTACAGGTGCGCAGCGTGTCAGTCAGTAGAACGCGACGTGCAGTACAGCGCGGATTTGAACTGCTGGACATACGAGGTTTAGCATGAAGCCAACGCAATTCACGTACTCAACGCACACCGAAATTAATCCTGGCAGCACCACGCTTTGTGGACAGTGTCGCGGGCTACGCACGCAAGTTTATGTCGAGCGCGCTTACATGTGCGCTGTGTTTCTGCAAGATCTCAAGTCAGTGGGCAATGAATATGTCGAGCGGTGTCCTCTGTGTTTGGAAGCCGAAAAAGCTCAAATCCAGGCGCAACTAGAAACTAATTTTCAGATCGACACACTGCGCAGTGCTATTGCAGCAATTGCCCAGGCAGGCTACGCACTTACCGAATGGCCTCCAAAATACGTTGCAGTACCCGAGCAAGAGCGCTGGGTTAATTTCTGGAACACTATCGCTGAGGCAAAGAAATTAATTTACCAACCACAAAGCTCAGCGCCTGATGCGTCACAAATAGTCAAGCAGGAGAGCAAGATGAACGGTAAGACAAAAGCTATGTCCAAAGCTATTTCCCAGGATGAATTAAGTCCTACGTTCATGAGTGCAATTTCCCTGGCCAAGGAACTCAACGCCATGGCCAACGAAGCAACGGCAGCGATCAACCATGCAGAGCACGAACTCGCGGTTGCCGACGTCGGCGTGGAGGCCGAGGTAATTCGAGATGGTCTATTTATTTGCTACCGAAAAATTGATCGGGTTTGGAGATTCGGTTGGGCCCCAGCGGATGCCGAAATCCTAAACGCAACGTCGCAACCGCTAAGTGCGGCGCCAAGCGCTTTGGCCCCAGGAGCGTTGCTCAATGCACCGCGAGAAATTCGCATTCGGGCGGCGCGCTATTTGCCCGACCTCGGCGAGGAGATCATTAGGGTGCTGGACGTTAGACTTGCGGCGCTAAAGCACATCAACGCCGAGCTTGACGCGAAATAGGCGTTGCTCTGGGCCGTGCGGTCTGCTACATAGTGATCAGGAGGCCAACATGAGCCAGTATAACCAATGGTACGGACGCGAACGCGGGCTACATGTGATTGAGCTGGAGGTGCCCTGGCCGTGCACCGGTGACGACCGCGACGATTACGCTTTGGATTGGGTCAGGCAGTTCAGGGAAAGCAAGAATCCAGACCTATTGGTGGAACTCAATCCTGTGTCCTGTTCGCTTAAAGTCGAAGACGAGCGCCTTTGGTGTGTGTTGAGTTTCAGCGAACCGCTGGGGCATTTCGCGGCGCGCAAGGTTAAGGAGGACGCCAAGGCTGCTGCCGAGGAAGCCGAGGAGCGAGCGCTTTACGAGAAACTCAAGGCGAAGTTCGAGCCGCGGTAATGAGTTCGTGTCGTTGGCGTAAAGGAATTGAACATGCCGACAGTTCTCCCGACACCGCATAAACCGCGGCCTAAGCCGCGTCCGCTGTCCAGCACCATGATCGCGGCTCTACTGCGGTTGGTCGATGGCGAAGGATATGTAGCCCGCAGAACCGCGAAGGCACTGTGCCGACGCCGGCTAACGCGGTATCCCGGCCATGGCCTAGATTGGTGGGAATTGACCCAGAAGGGCAGGGAGTGGGTCGAGCGATATAAGGCAACTGGAGGAGTAGCATGACACACGAATTCGAGGCAAAGATTCGCATCACACCAGACCCAGACGGTCAGCACTGCGGAAACTGCAAGTGGTGCGACAAGGTGCAGGACGGTTGGTACAACTGCATCCTGTTCGACGACGAGACCAAATGCGATGGAGATAAAGTTTCGAGGATTTCACGGTGCCTTATTGCCGAGTCTGTGTTTCTCGCAGACAAATGTATAGCAGAAGCCGAGCGCTGGAAGGCTGAAAATGGCTAAAATCAAACCAAAAGAAGCGCAAAGCGATGTCGAACGCATGGTGCAAGAGTGGGGGCTAGATATCACGAGAACCGCGCACCAAAAACACCATGACTACGCTGTCAGCTCCCTAGCTGACGGAACCAGACCGGGAATGTTTTTGGCATTTGACCAACAACGCCCAAACTATGTGTTGCCGTGCGCCGGAATTGAAGGCGAACTGTTCGTAGGAATTGCCGGCCCCGCGTCCGCGAATGGATTTTCCGTTACACTGCTGTGTGGCGAAATGCTGCTATACACAAGCCAATTCGATCCACAGGCCAATTGGCAAACTCGCAGTGATTGCTTGGTAGTGCTGGGGCGCGGTGGCGTTTGCACTGTCGGGAATTACCCGGACGACTTCTACGCTTCGATCGGACGCGTGGTGCATTTGCCTACCGGTGACGATCCATTTTTAGGCCTCACGGTCAAGGCTTGGGGATAACGATGGATAATTTTCAATGCCCAAACTGCGGCGCCAGTCATGAATTCAGACAAACGGCGCTCCATTTCATCTGGGAGTGTGTGCGGTGTGACGCGAGATTCATGATCGTCTCGCTGCCTCGGTACACCGGCACAGAATCTGGATTAGCCAGAGCAGCAACCAGAGCCGCTGCGCTGGCGGCACTGCAAATTGCGCAGCAGGAAGTTCAAGCGAACGTGTACAGGAAGCCATGAACAAAAACAAAAGTCTAGCCGATGTACTCGCGAGCCCAGCCAAGCGAACGCCGGACGATAGAGCGCTACAAAGCGCGGCGGTCGATCGACTGACCAAAACGGCACGTGCGATTGTCAACGCTGTGCGGTACGACGCTCTGGGTCTGGAAAACAATACGGCGCTGCTCCCCACCATCGAAGAGTGCGTCAAGGAGTGCGAAGTATGGCGACACGAGAAACCGGTCAAGTTTCGCGCGTGGCGTTGTGAGCTATTCGGGGTTACGGCGTATTTCGCCGCGACGACACGGAACAAAGCTCGATGGCGATGCGCCGTCGACGCGCACAACGCAGGTTGGAGCAAGAAACCAGTGGATTGTTTGTATAAAATGAAATGCCGCCGGGCGCCCGAACATGATCAAACGGCGGAGGCGCTGGGGCGCACTGCCGGGTTTGCGGTTTAGAGAAACTACACGCTGTGTACGAAGTGACTAGACATGGTAGCGTACTGCTGTGGTTTACGTGCTATTGCTGCCACAGTGACATGAAGCTGGGTGCGGCCGTAATCGGCGCAGTACTCATTTGTCCGTGGTGTGGAACTCAGCACACAGTGGCGGAAATAAATAACGACCCAGGTAGTTTCTTTCATTCCATCGGATTCACGATTGCCAACGTGCCGAGGCATTTCAGAGGTCGGTTCACATTGGCGCTGCAAAACGCACTTCGACACGTAGGAGTAAAACGTGACAGATAAAGTAAAAACCGTAGCCGTTGACATCGATGGCGTCCTGGCCGCGGAACCATACAAAGGCGCGGTGTATAGTACCGAGGCAGGCTGGTGCTACGAGAATTGCGTTCCACTGCCCAACGGGTTTGAATTAGTCCGACGACTAAAAGCCAAGGGATTCCGAGTTGTTCTGTACACGGCACGCTGGGAAGCTAATCGCGGAGTAACTGAAAAGTGGTTGCGTGATTACGGGCTGGAAGGTCTGTATGACGAACTCCGCATGGATAAGCAGTCGGCCGTCATGTACATCGACGACCGCGGTTTCCGTTGGGACGACGCGCGGGATGAGGACATTGACAGCGTCGCGGCGCTGCTGGAAAAACTATGAAAAAGTACACACAAGCGGACGCTAGAGCATTAGTTGCGGAAAGTGAGCGCCTTCTCGCGGAGGTGCAACGACAAAACGACGTCATTCTTCGTCTCGTCGACGAACGAGCGGCGTGCGTTCGAGAGCGTGACGAGGCTAGACAGCTGGTGGCACGGTTACGACAAGACCTAGAACAAATGCGGGATATCGTCAAGATGAACGAGAGTGCCTGGGAGTCCGCAGCGCGTTCATTACAGCTTGCACACGAGGCACACGCACAAACCCAGGAAGAACTAGCAGCGCGCGTGAGCGAATGTAGGAATCCAACATGACAAACATAGAACCTTGCCCACACTGTGGCGCTGCATTCGTTGACGCGTACAAGCGGGGACCGGCCGTGGCCGAGCGCTCTTATGATAACGGCACACGGCGCTTTTTCGTATTTTTCGTACTGTGTCCTGAATGTGGCGCACGATCGGACGACTGCATCACGACGAGCGAGGAAGAATGGATCGTCGCGGCAGCGCACGCTAAAGCCATCACGTTATGGAATTTCCGGGACTATTCCAAGGTGTCGGGTCGCGCTGCTTACAGCATCCCCGCCGTCACTGAACTCGTTGACCTCCTGATCGACCTCGCGCAAAATCCTCAGATCTCAACCGACGAGTACCTTGAAGCCTTGAAACCATTCCGTGAGTAACGATTCCTCTTGCATCGTTCGGCCATTCTGCTACAAAGTCTCAGGAGGCCACGATGAGCAACGCCAACGCCTTTGTAGTTCTACGCATCATTGAACCGCAGGACCAAGAGTTCTGCGGCCAGTGCACCGGGAACAACCACATTACCCATGATTCCCAGGATGCCTACACCCAGCACCGCATCAAGACTAATGTCTCGATGGACCACTGCAGCTACTTCAACGCCAGCTTGACTCCTGTGGAAATTAAGGAGGAGCGGAAGATTGGTGAACGTATCGTCAAGGTACAGCACACTCAACATCGCCGGTGTGCTGCGTGCCAGGCCGCGGGGGACAATGTAATTCGCGATCCAGATCTCGGTGCCGTGAATCTCGTGCACCACGAGAGACAGAAGTTCGCAGTGCTGCCGGATGATTCTGTGGTGCCGAGAGATTAATGTTTCGTACAGGGGAAAGAAAACATGCCTACCAAGAAAAAGATCAGTCAGGTGTTTATACTGGTCAAGGGTGACGGCGAGCGGTTTCCTTTGGAAGACCTACAGCGCGAAATCACTCGGCGCAAGTCCAAGGCCACAAAGCTCGGTTACACCGAGTTCAGCGTCTTTCTTAATAACCGAGGCGATATCTGCCTGGAGGCGTTTCGGGACGAAACCGACGAGGAGCAGGCGCGACGAGAAGCCGAGGAGGCAAAAGAGGCGGCACGGTACCAAGAGCAGGTGTTGCAGGACAAGCGGCGCATCACGATCACGCGGGGCGATTTGGGTGCCCTGCTGGGTGAGGGTTTCCACACGGCTTTCCGCAAGGCTACGGACTGCGAAGAGGCATGGCCCATTCACCAGTTGATCGACAAGATGCCGGCCGCAGACTGGCATAGCGGGATCGAGTTCGTATCGAATTCTTTCATCCGTTGTTTAGACTTTTATGCCTTCCTTTTGTGTTTCATGCCAGCAGGTTTTGTAAAATAATAGGGAAGAATTTCCCTGCTTCC